>Ga0209550_10001573_pt1 | contig 21859 bp, 17 predicted proteins | sample LauGreSuBDMM15SN_2_FD_187567 | JGI IMG/M metagenome (GOLD analysis project Ga0209550, IMG submission 187567) | Freshwater lake microbial communities from Lake Michigan, USA - Su13.BD.MM15.SN (SPAdes) (version 5) | ecosystem: Environmental > Aquatic > Freshwater > Lake | place: Lake Michigan... | reverse complement strand
GTCTCCCGTGGCGATACCACCGAGACCGATCGTGATACCCAGATTCCAGAAAAGTGTGCCGATCATCGCCCAGTTTTGAGCGCGCAACGTCGAACCGCCGAGGCGCCCAAGGACCCAGAGTGCAATCCCGAGTCCGGCATTAGCAGACCAGCCATAAACAAAGGACGTCTCGGCGAGGGCACTGACGCGACCGTGAGTGAGCCACTCACAGGCCGACAAAAAGCTCGGGCTATGCAACTGGATGGAAGCAATGAGTGCGAAAATGCCGCTGATCACGAGCCACCCGAGCCCGGAGGCGAGCAGGAGGAGCACCGGCCAGCGTCCAGCCGTATCGGCGGCGGTGACTTCAGCGTGGGTGGAGGTCGAAGACATCGAGAAAATTGATTTACTTCTTGGACCCGTATTGGGCGGCCGTCAGTTGCATCGCGCGTTCAATGGGGAGTTGCACGACGCCCGTGTTCTTGTCGATCCACGCATAAGAGATTGCCTGCTGGGCGTGCTTCTCGCGAAGCTCGCCGAGCGCTTGCTTGCGCGTGGCCGGGGTCGCCTTCCAAGCCAATTCCTTGGGGAGATTTTCGGCGACCGCGTTTTGTGGCGACGTGGACGTCGGGTCATAAAGGCGGGAAACGAGGACCCAGCCAGTGGCCACAACGGCGAAGATAAACAGCGTGGTAATCAGCGCCACGGGCCGCGGCGAATGGGCGGATGAATCACTCATGGTGCGTAAGGCTCTCGGTGATGCGAGGATCCCGGATGGGGATGAGCTTGGTCGTCGGGAAACTCTTCAAGTAGGACCATACGCACACACCGCCGATACCGACGACGGACGTGAGGACCCAAAGAAGATTGAGCGAGAGGAAGGGCAATGAATCACCGTGCCCATCCTTCAGGGCAGGTAAAATATTGTAACACATGTCGACAAGGATGACGGCCAAGATCCACCACATCATGGGTTTGATCTTCGAATGGACGACCTTGTGTTTGTAGGAGAGCAGGTAGAGGAACGGGATGAAAAAGTGCCCGAACAGCAGCACGAGTCCAACATACCACCATTGGTTCGTGGAGCCATCGTGGTTCACCTCACGGAGGTTATACCAAAAGGTTTCCTCGGGGACGTTCGCATTCCAGATCAGAAAATATTGAGAGAACGTGATGTAGGCCCAAAACACGGTGAAGGCGAAAGCGAGCATACCAATCGAGTAAAAATGGTTGGTGTTCAGCACGCCCTTGTAATCCCCACGATTCCAAAGCCAGATCATGATAATTACTCCGATAGCCAAGGCACCACGGATGCAATTCGCGAAAAACCATACGCCATACATCGTCGAGAACCAATGGTACTCGAGGGACTTGACCCAGTAGATCGCCGCAAAACTGAGCGTCAGAGCACCGATGGGCAGACCGATCGCCGCCGTCTTCCGATTCATGAAAGTCCACTTAATGTCACCGTCGGAATCTTGCGTGAACGAAGCTTTGCGGAGGCGAGCGGAGAGCCAAACCCAGCTGGCGAAGAACGCGAGGGTCATGCCGGTGAACATGTGCACATTCAGGAAGCCAGATTTCTTTTGATACAGAATATCCGTCCCGACCGTGCCATGACCATGCAGCTCGTGGGCGAGGTCCATCCACGGCCAGACGAATCCAGGTTTAACCCACGCAAGGACCAATAACGGGAGAAAGAGCAGGAAGAGCCACTTGAACGAGGTGAGGGCGTGTTCAAACTGCCGACGAATCACAACCGACCACGAAGCGTCCACGATGTGATGAATCAGAATCAGCATGAGCATGCCGATGAGGATCGAGGTGCAGAACGTGATGCCGACCAAGTACGACATCACCGGGCCGTGGCGATCGGGCATGACGGCAACACCGAGAGCGGTGACCGCAAGACCGACGAGACCGACCGTGAGGGCCTTTTTCGCTGTGGCGGCGGTCGAGGTGTCAGACGGAAGGGCCGAGGAGGCGGTGGCTGCGTGCGTGCTGCTCATTTGAGACCGAGGGTTTGTTTACCGGCGGCGTCGGTGACGTCAGCGACGACACCCTGCTGCGCGCGTTGCAGAGCACGGACGTAGGCGACGACCGCCCAGCGATCCTCCGGGGCCAGTTTGTCGGCGTAGGACTGCATGTTTTTGTTGGGTGAACCAACGGTGATCGTGTTATAAATTTCACCTTCGGGCATCTTCCGGAGCCGATCGTCATGGAAGGTGGGCGTTGCACCCATCCCATATTGTTTCGTGATGCCGGCACCATCACCCACTGCACTATGGCAAGGCGCACAATAAATCTCGAAACGATCCTTGCCTCGTTGGAGGAACTTAAGGTCAACCTCGACTGAAAGTGCGGCGGGGAATCCGCGGGCAAAGGCACCAGTCGCGTCTTTACCCCGATTGAGGTGCTCGTCTTCCCGCAGCATCCCGCGCATAACCGCGCGCTCGACAGGCGGACGATCGGCGCGTCCATCGGCGAAAAAGTCAGAGGCACCCTGCGCACGGGGTTTCGGCTGAATTTTCATGCCCGGAAAGGCCCATTCAGGAAATACTTCGATCGGGGGCGAAGTGAACTTCGTGCCACGGAATCCAAAAATGGAAACAATCAGCACGCCGACGAATGCGGTGACGAGGTAGACGTTGCGCATGGCTCAGGCCTCGAGTTCCGAGATGTTTTTCCCGCCGGCTTTTTCCAGCAGGGCCTTGGTGTTGGCGAGATTGAAGCGCGGGTCACGCGTCTCAATCACGATAAAAAACTGATCATCCATCCCGCGGCGGATGTGCTCGTATTTCAGCACTGGGTGATAGTGCATGGGCAGGCCGTTGAGGAACAACATGCCGCCGATAGTCGCAAACGCGGTGAAGAGAATCGTGAGCTCATAGCTCACCGGAAAAGCAAACATGGGGCTGAAAAGAGGTTTGCCGCCGACGATGAGCTGATAGTCCACCGCGCCAGTCCACCAGATCATCGACATACCGGTACAAAAACCGATGATACCTCCCACGAGGGAAATCCGCGGAACGATCGAGCGTGGGAGACCCATCGCCTTGTCGAGCCCATGCACGGGGAACGGCGTAATGCAGTCCCAGTTACGGTAACCGGCATCCCGCACTTTTGCGGCCGCATGATAGAGATCAGGCGTGGTATCGAAGGTGGCAATCAAGCCGTAGGATGGTGCAGCCATGGGCGTGAAACTTAGTGGTGAGCGCCGCCGCCATGCACATCGGCCTGCGGCGTGACCGCTTTGAGCTCTGCCATCGGCATGATGGGGAGGAAGCGGATAAAGAGAAGGAACAGCACCGAGAAGACGCCGAAGGTGCCGAAAAAGGTGAAGATTTCCACGATGCTCGGAGAATAGTAGCCCCAGCTCGACGGCAGGAAGTCACGGGCGAGAGAGGTAACAATAATCACGAAGCGCTCAAACCACATGCCGACGTTGACGAAGATCGAGAGAATCCAAACGAACGAGGTGTTTTCGCGCACTGCCTTGAACCAGAAGAACTGTGGCGTAATGACATTGCAGGAAATCATGATCCAGTACGCCCATGCGTAGTGGCCGAAGGCGCGGTTAATGAAGGCGAAGCCCTCGTACGGATTCGCGCCATACCACGCGATAAAGAACTCCATCGCGTAGGCGTAGCCGACGATCGTGCCAGTCGCCAAGGTGATCTTGCACATGCAGTCGATGTGGTACTGCGTGATGAGGTCCTCCAACTTGTAGACGGCGCGCAACGGAAGCATCAGCGTGAGCACCATTCCGAAACCGGAGAAAATAGCTCCCGCGACGAAATACGGCGGGAAGATAGTCGTGTGCCAGCCAGGGAGCAGCGAGACTGCGAAGTCGAACGAGACGATCGTATGCACCGAAAGCACAAGGGGGGTCGAGATGCCGGCGAGGATCAAATACGCCATTTCATAGTTGCTCCAGTGGCGGTTCGAACCGCGCCAACCGAGAGCGAAGAATCCATAAAGAGCGGAGCGGAGCTTGTTGCCGGATGAGTAGAAGCGGTCGCGAAGCACAGCGAGGTCGGGCAAAAGTCCCACGTACCAGAACAACACCGAGACCGTGCCGTAGGTCGAGACGGCGAACACGTCCCACTCAAGGGGCGAGCGGAAGTTCTGCCAGATGGCGTTCGAATTAGGAATCGGGAAAAGATACCACGCATACCAAACGCGACCGACGTGGAAGACTGGGAAGATCGCAGCGCACACCACCGCGAAGATCGTCATGGCCTCGGCGGCGCGATTGATCGAGGTACGCCACTTCTGACGCAGTAGGCACAGGATGGCGGAAATCAACGTACCCGCATGGCCGATACCGATCCAGAAGACGAAGTTAACGATGTCCCAGGCCCAGTTTACGGGATTGGCGTGACCCCAGACACCGACACCAGTGGCTATCAGGTAAGCAATTCCCGCGACCGTGAAAGACGCGACGAAACACGCGAGCACGAAGCACACCCACCACCACGTGGGCGTTTTACCTTCGATGATACCGCAGATTTTTTCCGTGATCCAAGAAAAGCTCCGGTTGTTGGCAACGAGGATCGCACGGGGGAGCGACGCAGGTTTGACCTCCTGCAAGATCGCAGGGGTCGCAGGGTCGGCGTGATGGGCGTGAGCCATTAGCTAAGTCCTCCGAACGTTTTCCCCGCGTCGATGACGCTGTGTTTTTTCTCGGTCTTTGGAGCCGCGGGCGCATGGCTATCATGGCCATGGCCACCGTGACCGTGATCGGACGGAGGGTGATTCTTGCTGTTGTATTCGACGCGACTGAGCGGCAGCGCTTGGTAATCGGGCATCTTCGGATTCGGATTGCGGAGCTTGCCGAGATACGTGGTGCGGGGACGAATATTGAGATAGCCGAGCAACGAATAGTCCTGCTCCAAGGCCTTCGCCCGGGAAACCTTACTGGTGGGATCGTCAATATTGCCGAACTCGATGGCTTCGACTGGGCACACCTGTTGGCACGCAGTCTTGATCGTGCCGTCTGGAACGACGACATCACCCGGCCTGCCGGCTTGGGCCATGGCGACCTTGTGCTGGATCTTCCCGTTTTGGATGCGTTGCACGCAGTAGGTGCACTTCTCCATCACACCGCGCATACGGACGGTGACTTCGGGATTCTTGACCATTTTGACCAACTCCGGCATCCCCTTCGGTCCGAGTTGACCGAGGTAAAGGCTGTCGAGTTGGCGCAGGTTGAAGTCGAAGAAATTAAAACGGCGGACCTTATAGGGGCAATTGTTCGCGCAGTAACGCGTGCCGATGCAACGGTTGTACGCCATCGTATTGAGACCTTCTTCGTCGTGCACAGTGGCATTGACGGGGCAGACGACTTCGCACGGTGCGAGTTCGCACTGCGCACAGGCAACCGGCTGGAGAGAGACTTGCGGATCCTCGGGGATCTCGCGATTGCCTTCGCCACCGAAGGCGCCGCCCTCGGCCTTGCCGTCGGAATAGTAGCGGTCGAGACGAATCCAATGCATCTCACGTCCCCGCATCACTTGGTCCTTACCCACGATCGGAATGTTATTCTCCGCCTGACAGGCCACCACGCAAGCGTTGCAACCGATGCAGGTGTTGAGATCGATCGACATGCCCCACTGGTGGTGTCCGTCGAACTTCGGCGTCGCATACATCGAGCCGCCGCGCGGGATCTCCTTCGCGCGAGTCGCGTTCAGCTTGGCGCGATCTTCGCGAGAGAGCTTGTTATCGTTCGTCGGCGTATTTTGTGCGCCATAGATTGCCGGCGAATGCGACTCCGTGCCGATATCGTCAACGTAGCCGGGATTCTTCTTATACTCGTCGAAGTTGGCTTCGCGCACGATGTCGCGGCCTTCCATCGACCAGTGCTCTTGGGTGTTGGCGAGGAGGAGTCTCGTGCCGGTGTCGGCGAGCGTGCCACCCGTGGCAACGTCTTGATTCGCGACCGTGCGGATCGGATAGGCGTTAAACCCAGCGCCCTTGCCGACGTGGCCGGTTGCGACGCGGCCGTAGCCAAGGGGCACAACCACTGTATAGTTAGAGAGACCTGGCTGGATGTGCAGCGGGCCCTTGATCTTGCGACCACCCACAGTGAGTTCGTAGACGCGCCCGTTTTCTTTGCCGATCGAAAACTCGTTTTCCTCAACGCGCGCGATTTGAAGTGCTGAGCCTTGAGGAGCGATCCCGAGTTCCTTGCCGAGCTTAGGGCTCACCAGAATGGCATTGTCCCAAGAGATCTTCGTAATGGGATCCGGGCACTCTTGGAGCCAGCCGTTATTATTAAAACGACCATCGTCCATTTTGTGGTCGGTCACAAAGCGGACTTCGAGGTTCTTTAGTGAGAACGCCTCGATCTTCTTAGGGTCATCACGGAACAAGACTTGGGCACCGCGCTGATCAAAGGAAACGGGTACTTTCTTGAACGCCGAGCCTTCGAGGAGTCCATCGTGGAGAAAGCGACGCATCGCCTTTTCGGCATCGCCGCCCGCCAGCGCCGCAATCGTCTCGCTCACCATCGCATAAGCATCGGCGTTGGCTTCGCCCGCGATCCGGGCGAGGACCTCCAGCTGAGTGATCCCGCCGAAGAGCGGCAAAATCATCGGCTGCACCGGCACCACTGTGCCGTCCGCGGTGCGAGCGTCACCCCACGATTCAAGGTAATGGGCGGAAGCCAAGGTCGTTCCGGCGAGTGCAGACGTTTCGTCGGCCGCGTAGCCAAGACGAATCACGTCTGAGACCGAAGCCTGCAACTTAGCCCAGTCGAGATCAACGGGCGCATTGTAAACCGGGTTGCCGCCGAGAATCACCAGTGTCTTGACCGCACCGGTTTTGATCGCCGCCGCGAGGTCGGAAAGCGTCGCTGCGGACGATGCTTCGACGGCCACAAAATCAATCGTCTTGCCGATATTGCCGAGCAGCGCGTTGATCGCGTAGGCGATCGCGTGGACCTGCGGCGGAAGATGCGCTCCGGCGACCACGAGCGATTCACCCTTGTGGTCGAGCAAATCTTGAGCGCATTCATCGACCCACTTCTGACTGACGAAGGCTTCGAGCCCCTCGGTGAAGGGCTTGAGAATATCGGTACCGAGGGCCTTGCCCCCGATCGCTGCGGCCAAGGCCAACATGTGGCTCGTCGCCAAGCGCAGGCGGTGATCGGCCATGCTGCCCGTGAGCGTGAACGCGCTCTCCGCCACATAAAGGCGGTTCATCGGGTCAGTCGCTTTCGTGACACGACGGCCTTTCGCGAATTCGCGGGCGTAATATAAACTGCCAGACTCGGCGTGGAAAAAATCGGCGTCGAGCGAGAGAATGCGTTTGGCTTGGGCGAACCGATAAATCGGCTTCACGTCGGCGCCGAAAGCAGCCTGCGCAGCAGCGATTGGCGGCTCGTCATTGACCGGCTCGTATTCGGCCCACATGGCCTTCGGCAACGTCCGACGAAGTTTTTTAAGAATTCGCGCACGAGTCGGCGACGACGATTGGTCGGCCAAGAAAGCGAGGCCAGCCCCTTGGGACGCGGCGTGATTCTTGCCAACATTCGCCAGAAGCTCATTGACGGCAGCAGCCGTGAGCACGGCGGCGCCCTTGGTGTGAGCCGTAGCCCGATCCGGATCGTAAAGATCGAGGATCGAAGCCTGAGCGAGCAGAGAACTGGCGCTGCCGTGCGGGAGGTAGCTGGGGTTACCTTCGAGCTTCGTGGGGCGCCCCTGATGGGTCTCAGCAAGCAGCGGGATCGCCGATTTGCGCAGCGGCATCGCGGTCGCGAAATACTGCGGCAGACCGGGAATAATGCCTTCAACAGATTTGCCGAAGGGCAGAATATTCAACTCGGGACGACGGCACCCTGCGAGGCCGACGCCTCCGAGGGCGAACGACGCCGCCATGATCTTCATGAAGTGACGGCGATCGACGCCGTCCAACTCCGCAGCTCCCTGAGGAAATTCACGTTTCAGCTGGTCCAGGAACCCAGGGGTAGCTGCAAGCTCATCGAGGCTGCGCCAGTACTTCGGGCCGTTCAGCTCACGTTCCGACGGAGCGGGATGTTCAAATATACGTTTCATCAGCGATGGCAGCCGGAGCAGCTCTGGGGAGGTTTCACTTTCCAGTTATCTACGAGCGCCTTCGCCTGTTTCACACCGGCTTCGCCTTGGTCGACGAGGCGTTTCGAATCGAGGTTGAAGACGTCTTTCGGATCACGGAGAGCGGCTTCGGGATTGCGGTGACATTCCAAACAGAAAGCCATGCTCAGCGGCTGCATGTGCGTGACGACCTCCATCTCGTTGACCTTGCCGTGGCACTCGACGCAAGAGATGCCACGGTTCACGTGGATGGAATGATTAAAATAGGCGTAGTCCGGAGTTTTGTGGATCCAAACCCACGGAACGGCCTTGCCGGTGGCGGCGCTCTCCCGGATCGGCGCGAGGAGCGGACTCGTCGTCTTGATCTGGTTATGGCAGTTCATGCACGTCTGCGACGAGGGAACATTTGAGTGGGCGGACTTATCCACATTCGAGTGGCAGTAACGACAATCGAGACCGATCTCCTGCACGTGTTTCGCGTGACTGAAAGGCACCGGCTGGAGCGGAGCGTAGCCGACGCGCGTGTACTTCGGCGTCATGTAATAGGTCACTCCCGCGGTCGCAACGCACACGAGCACACCGAGGTAAATGATGATCTGGAACGGAAGCTTGTTCGCCGACTTTGGAAAAAGTTTCGACATGGCGGAGGTTCTTCGAGTGGCCGCGGGGCGGTTTAAACCGCGCCAGCGCGGCGAGCAACGGCGCGGACTTCGGAACGCACGATCACGGGCAGGGCGGAGGTGGCTGAGGGGGCAAGAGGCTGTCCAGACGATGCGAGCAGCTTAGGCGCAACACTCACGGCCGCAGCTGCGCCGAGGAGTTTGGCAAAAAATTGTTTTCGCGTAGGGTCGTTGCTCACAGGTCGTGTAAAGTAGTTAGTATCGTTTTGAAAGAAGGGTGCGGCGTTTGCCTTGTAAACCAAAATTTCCGAATGAGGCTTTTTTCCCTGAAGAATTAGCCCGCGCAGTCCCACCGCGAGCCGTCGCTTATCGTCGCCCCAAATCATTTAGACGAACAAACCGTCGCGCATGGGGCGCGTGACGTCGCAGCGCTGCGCGATTTCCGGATTGTGGGTCACGAGAATGACCGCCTGACCATTGTCCTTGGCCAAGCGGGTAAGGAGATCGAAAACCAACGCGGAATTTTTCACGTCGAGATTTCCGGTCGGCTCGTCAGCCAAAATGATCGACGGCTGATTCGCCAACGCGCGCGCCACGGCCACGCGCTGCTGTTCGCCACCCGAGAGCTGTGTGCCGAGCCGGTGGGTTTTTGCCCCGAGACCGACCGCTTCGAGCAACATCCGAGCGCGCGCCTCCATTTCAGGGGCGGTCAGTCGCCCGAGTTTGCGCATCGGCATCATCACATTTTCGAGCGCCGTGAATTCGAGCATCAGAAAGTGGAACTGAAACACGAAGCCAATATGCGCACCGCGCGCCGCCGTCCGGGCGAAATCGTCACTGTTCGACATGCGCTGGCCGTTGATCTCGATATCACCGCCATCCGGTTGGTCGAGAAGGCCGAGGAGATAGAGGAGCGTGGACTTGCCGCAGCCTGACGGCCCCACAATGGCGTAGACCTGTCCGCGACGCGCTTCGAACGACACGCCTTTGAGCACGTGCACCCGCCCGTCCCCTTGGCCGAGGTAACGTTGGAGGCCGCTGCAACGCAGGGCGAAATCGCCGACCGGAGCGGCGGAGACCGCGTGGAGGGGCGTGCTCATTGGGCCGTGCCGCGAACGATGTCGCCGGGTTCGAGTCGCGCCGCACGCCGGGCAGGCACGAGACTAGCGATCATCACCATCACGACCGCCGTCGTGATCGCCTGGACGAAATGCCAAGGCGACAAGGCGACAATGAAGTGCTCGGTCTTGAACAAGGTATTTATCGGCAACGGGACCAGACTCACGCCCCACGATACCGCCGCACCGAAGATCCCACCGACGATCGCGCCAATCGCGAGGACGATGGCGGCCTGCCAAAGAAAAATCCGCGTGATATCGCGCCGCTCGTAGCCCATCGAGCGCAAGATCGCGATGTCTTTGGTTTTCTCGAGCACGATCATCGCGAGCGTATTGAACATCGCGAGACTCGCGATGAGCGTGAAGACCGTGACCGTGATCGCCGAGGAAACGCTCAACGCGCGAAAGACCGAGAGCCATTCTTTTTCACGCTCCTGCCACGGGCGGACGCTGTGCCGGAGCACCTCCTCCATGTGCGCGGCTTCCTCGCGGGCGCGCTTCGGATCATGCAGACTGATCTGCAGAAACGTCGCACCGGTCGGCTTGCGCAGGAGGGATCGCGCTTCGGCCAGATCGATGTAAATCCGCGTCTTGTCGATATCGCGCACTCCGGTCTCGTAAATCGCAGCCACGACGTAACGGCGTGATTCGCCGCGCGCGTTAATCACGATCGATTCATTGACGGTCAGCTGAAGACGGTCGGCCAACACCCGGCCCACGAGGGCGCTGCCCGCCGATTCCTGAAACTTACCCAAGCCTTCTGGCGTGGTGATCTTGCGCTCCAATTCGGAGACGAAGCGGTGGTCCTCAAGCTTGATTCCGAAAACCTGCGCATCCTCGGTCTTAAACGAACTGCTGACCTGCACATTGCCCCGCAGCACGGCAGAGACACCCCGCACATTCGCGAAACTGCGCACCGTATCCATAATGACCTGCGGTTCCTCGACGCCCTCGATATATTTCACCCCTTCGCGCTGGCGGATCTGAAAATCGGGACTACCCGCCACCTCCATGCTGCGCAGCGTGTCCTGGATGCGATCCTCGATGCGCATCGCGCCATCGGTGCCGAGGAGCGTCTTCACAAAAAATTCCTCGAAGCCGCTCGTCGTCGCCTGCGTGACGATAAACAAGCCTACCCCCAGTACCGTGCAGGACAGGCTCATCAACATGGCCCGTTTTTTCGCCGTGAGAAAACGGAAAGCGATGCGAAAATTCGGCGACATCAGAAAGGCGCAATCGTCTCGTTAGGCAGCGACGCAGGCGTCACTGCGCCACGGGAATGCGAACCCGTTGACCGTTCCGAAACGTGTCGAGGTTTTCGACGATGACGAGTTCGCCGGGCGCGAGCCCCTTGGTGATCTCGGCCGTGCTCAGACTGACCAGACCGAGGCTCACTTCCCGCAACTGTACCCGCCCCTCTTGGACGACGAAGACATTGGTGCCGTTAAACAATGCCCGGCGCGGGATCAGCGGTCGGTCCTCGCGCTCTTCAACCGTGATGTTCACCTGACCATTGCTGCCCGGCACGAGGCGGGCGGGGTCCACCGCGACATCCAGAAAGACCGTGTAGCGCTGCGTCGCTTCATTGGCGATCGGCAGAAATTTCGACACCGTCGCATCGAACGGGGGCTGGTTCCCATAAATCAGAAGCCGCACTTTCGCCTTTTGACCGAGCCGGATTGAGCCGAAATTCTCCTCGCTGATTTGCGCCGTCACCACGCGCTCCTTGGAAATGATCGTCGCGACAGCCTGCCCGGCGTTGATGAGCGCGCCGCGCGTCACCAGGACGGTGGCTACCACGCCGTCCTCCTGGGCGATAATTGTCATTTTCTGAAGCAGGATTTGCTTCGATTCGAGGGTGTTTTTGAAATCGGTGATCGCCCGTTGGTTGTTAAATTCTTCAATTTCAAACTTGGAGTTCGTGGCGTCGAGCGCGCGGCGGACGTTTTTTACCGCTTCAGCCGAGTACTCACCGCGCTCGAAGAACCGCTGAGCGTTGTCCAGATTCTCCTTCGCCACCTCGCGCTCAATATTGCTTTTGAGCGTCAGCTTGCGGAGTTCTTGGAGCGACTCGAACGAACTCTTCGATAGCTCGATGTCGCGCTCCAGTTCCTTCGTATCTAGCTGGAGCAGGATATCGCCCTTCTTAAACGCCCGGTCTTCACTCAGGGCATCGGCGTTCGCTACCCGCCCGGGTGCCTCCGCCTTCAACTCCCGGACCCCACCTTGGCCCGCCGAGACCAAAACGCTGCCAGACACCGCGCTGACGGCCTTACCGCGCGTCACCGGCGCGACCACCGCGATGTCGCCGAGCCGTTGCCATGCGATGACGACGCCCCCGGCTACGACGGCCGCCGCGAGGACGAACTTGAGAATCAAACTGATGTTACCGTTTTTCGCGGTCATGACGGGAAGTGAGTTGATTGAGCACGGGATCAGCGCCGGCCAACGAGACGAACTCGCTCCAGCGGGAAAGGAAAACGGCGCGGGCGTTGATGCTCTGAGCGTGACTCTGCTTCAGGCTCACCTGCGCGCTGTCGAGCGCCGCCTGCGCGACATTGCCCAGCTTGAACTCCTGCTCCAACCGACCGACCTGGCTGGCGGCGAGCCCGTACCGAAGATCACTCATGTTCATCGCGCGCACCTCGAGTTCAATTTGCTGATACAAGGTTTGGGCCGCTTCGAGCGCCCCGCTCGCGGTCATCTCTAGCTGGCGCTCCGCGAGGCGTTTGGTTGCGAGCGCTCCGAGTTTTGCCCCGCGGGTCGCAAACCCGTCAAAAATCGCCCACTGCGCACCGACTGCGATCGTCTGGCGGGTGATCCCCTGCTGGGTGATGGAGTTCGCCGAAGCAAAGGTCGAGTTTTCGAGGCTATAGGCGGCACTCGCGCTAAACTTCGGCAGCAAACCGACCCTCGCGATGCGATAGTTGAGGTCGGCCTCCTGTACCTTCATCTCATTGACCCGGGCCTCGAAGGTCTGGCGCCCGCCGTCTCGCACAAAGGCCGCCAGCAGCGCAGAGGCCGCCGCGCTGGGGAACGTCGGCTTCGGCAACTCATTCGGGAGGGAGGCTTCGCTCAGATCGGCGATGCCGGCGAGCCGGGCAAACGTGCGTCGGCCCGCTGCAAACTCGATCTCGATGCGCGCGATCGCGAGGTCGGTATCATCCAAACTTAGCTGCCGCGCGGCAATCTCCGACGGCGCGAACGCGCCGCTCGCCAGCTTTTCCTTCGCCAACGCCAGCTCGGCCACCAACTGATCGCGAGCCAGTCGCGCGTGAACGAGCGTCGCCTTCCTCGCCAGCAGTTGCAGATAAGCCCCCCGCAACGCCACCGCGAGGACGCGGTAGGCCTCCGCGTAACCCCGCTCGGAAAGCAACACGCCGAGCCGAGCTTTATCGCCCTCATACTTGAGCGCTCCCCAAAAAAAGATCGGTTGGCCCACGGCGAGGTTGTAAAATAAACCACTGTCGCGTGTACGCGTGCTCAGATTGCTGGTCGTCGCCGTCGCATTGCTCGCCAGATTCAGGTTGCCGCCGACGCCCGGCAACCGCCGCGAATTGGCCCCAATGAGACCGGCCTTGGCTTGCTCGATTTCGATTTCCTTGGCGATGATCTGGGGCGACTGCCGCAACGCTGCCCCAATGATTACCCTGAGTTCCGGCAGGTAATCCTCGGGGAGGCTACCCGCAATCACCGTGGTATCCGTGTTATCCGCACGGGCCGTCCCGAGCACAAAAAGCAGCCCCAAAACCGACAAAGCGCGACCTTTCCCGCGCGGTGACATGAGAATCAAAGACAACATGAAATCAGGCTAAAATTGAAGGGGCAGACCGCGGGAATTTAAAGGCGATTGCAACCCATAAGTCTTGAGCCCGACGCCGAGACCCCGCCAACGTCAAACCGTTCCCGACCGCCTGCGCCGACCCGCCCAAATGCACACCGAACTTTCCGCCCTCGCCAGTGGGCACCTCGACCGCGTCCGCACGTTTTATGATGCCGCGCCCACGGTGCCGCAGTCTGGCGCGCGGGCCTATCGGTCGCTGCTAGCCCACTACTACAACCTTCTGATTCCGGCCAACGCCCACGTGCTCGAGATCGGCTGCGGTTCAGGCGAACTCTTAGCCCAATTGCGCGCCACTCGCAAAACCGGCATCGACCTCTCCGCCACCCAGATCGCCGCCGCACGCCGCCTAGTTCCCCACGCCGAGTTTTTTGTGCAGGCCGGTGAACGCATCGACCTCGGCGACCGCCGCTTCGATATCATCATCATTTCGGACACGCTCAACCTCGCTGCCGACGTCCAACACCTCCTCGAGCGTCTCCATCTCGTCTCGCACCCCGGCACACGCTTGCTGATCAATTTTCAAAATTCCCTCTGGCGTCCGCTCCTCTCCCTCGCCCAGGGCCTCGGTCTAAAAGCCGACCAACCGCAGAACAGTTGGCTCTCCTCATCCGACATTTTTAATCTCCTCCAGCTCGCCGGCTGGAGCGCCGTCTGGCGCCAAGGCCGCATCCTCGTGCCGTTCTCCGCCCTCGGCCTCGGCACACTCGTCAACCGCTGGCTCGCCCCGCTGCTCCAGTGGTTAACCCTGACTATCTTCATCGTCGCCCGTCCCGCACGCACGCCCCCCACCCACGCGCTGACCGTCTCCGTCGTCATCCCCGCCCGCAATGAAGCCGGCAACATTGCCGCCGCCGTCACCCGCACCGCCGACATGGGGGCCGGCACCGAACTCATCTTTGTCGAAGGCCACTCGCGCGACGATACGTGGGCGCAAATCCAAAAAGTCGCCGCCGCAAATCCGCAGCGTAAAATCAAAATCCTCCAACAGACCGGCAAGGGCAAGGGCGACGCCGTGCGCGCCGGTTTCGCGGTCGCGACGGGCGATATCCTGATGATCCTCGACGCCGATCTCACGATGCCACCCGAGGATCTCCCCAAATTCTACGACGTGCTCGCGAGCGGCCGCGCCGAATTCGCCAACGGCGTGCGCCTCGTCTACCCGATGGACGAAAAGGCGATGCAGTTCCTCAATCTCTGCGCCAACAAAGCCTTTGGCCTCATCTTCACCTGGCTCCTCGGTCAACCTGTGAAAGACACCCTCTGCGGAACCAAAGTCCTGAGCCGCGCGCACTACGATGCCATCGCCGCCAACCGCGCCTACTTCGGCGACTTCGATCCCTTCGGTGACTTCGACCTCCTCTTCGGTGCCGCGAAACTCAACCTCAAGATCGCCGATGTCCCCATCCGCTATCGTGAGCGCACCTACGGCACGACCAACATCCAGCGCTGGAAACACGGCTGGCTCCTCCTGCGCATGGTGCTGTTCGCCGCGCGTAAACTGAAATTCGTCTGAGTCTAGCCACGTCATGAAAATCCCCATCCTCGATCTCAAGCCCGCCTACGACGAACTCCGCACCGAGCTCGATGCCGCCTACCGCCGCGTCATGGAGTCAGGCTGGCTCCTCCTCGGCAAAGAACTCGAGTCATTTGAATCCGAATACGCCGCCAGCGTCGGCGTCGCTCACTGCATCGGCGTCGCCAACGGCCTCGAAGCCATGCAGCTCGTGCTCATGGCCCGTGGCGTCGGCCCCGGGGATGAAGTGATCGTCCCCTCGCACGGCTACATCGCCACGTGGCTCGCCGTCACCCACGTCGGCGCCCGCCCCATTCCCTGCGAGCCCGATCCGCTGACCTACAACCTCGACGCCGCGCGCCTCACCGCGCTGATCACGCCGCGCACGAGGGCCATTCTCCCGATCCACCTCTACGGACAAACCGCCGACATGGAGGCGATCAACGCCATCGCCGCCCAGCACAACCTCTTGGTCCTCGAAGACGCCGCGCAGTCTCACGGCGCCCGCAGCCACGGAAAACAAGCCGGTGCCCTCGGCCACGCCGCCGGCGTCAGCTTCTATCCGAGCAAAAATCTCGGTGCCCTTGCCGACGCCGGCGCGATCACGACCAACGATGCCACGCTCGCCGACCAACTCCGCCACCTCCGCAACTACGGCTCAAAGGTGCGTTATCACAACGACTACCTCGGCCTCAACTCGCGCCTCAGCGAACTCCAAGCCGCCTTCCTCCGCGCAAAACTTCCGCATCTCGCCGCGTGGAATGCCCGCCGCACTCCCCTCGCCGCTCGTTATCTCGATCAACTCGCACCGCTCGCCGCAACGGGCGTGATCACCCTGCCCTTCATCCCCGCGTGGGCCGAACCCGTGTGGCACCTGTTTGTGATCCGCACTGACCGCCGCGACGCGCTCCAAGCCCACCTCGGGGCTCACGGCATCGGCACCGGCATCCACTACCCGATCCCGCCCCACCTCTCAAACGCCTACCGCGCCGCCGACTGGAAGCGCGGCGATTTTCCTCTCGCCGAACGGTTCGCCGACGAAGTCCTCAGCCTCCCGATCGGTCCGCACCACACCGCGGCGCAGATCGATTTTGTCTGCGCGACGATCAAAGATTTTTTCCGGGTCTAGGGCACGGTCTCCGCGCCGCCCTCTCCTTGAAGCGACCGCCAGAAATCCATACGATCTGCCTAGGTAGCCCGCCTCGTGAGAGGCGGGACGCCGCGCGATGCAGGAGAAAAAAGCGAGCCAGCGCCGAATCCCTGCTCTCACGAGCAGGGCCACGCAAAACGCGCCGCCGCGGTCAATCAGGCAACCAAGGCCTGCGAAATGTCTGCCTTGATGTCGTCGATGTGCTCGATGCCGAGCGACACCCGCAACCCGCCCGGGGCCACGCCGGCTGAGAGCTGCTCTGCCGCCGACAATTGCGAGTGCGTCGTCGAAGCCGGGTGGATGATCAGCGTCTTCGCATCGCCCACATTCGCGAGATGGGAAATCAGCTTGAGGCTGTTCACAAATTTCTCCGCCCGCGCGCGATCGCCTTTGACTTGGAACGATAACACGCCGCCGAAGCCGCGCGTGAGGTATTTCTTCGCCTCAGCATGCGTCGGATGGTTTTCCAGGCCGGGATAGTTCACCGAAATGACCTCCGAATGCGCCGCCAGCCACCGCGCCAGCGCCAGCGCGTTCTCACACGTACGCTCCACACGCAGCGAGAGCGTCTCCAACCCTTGCAGCAGCAAGAACGAGTTGAACGGGCTCTGCGCCGGACCCCAATCGCGCAGACCTTCCACACGGCAGCGGATGATAAATTGGATATTCCCAAAAGGCCCGCCGACGCCGAACACGTCGTTCAACACCATGCCGTGATAGCTCGGCGACGGCGACGTGAACTGCGGATACTTCCCGTTGCCCCAGTTAAACGTGCCCGCGTCCACGATCACGCCGCCCATACTCGTGCCGTGTCCGCCGATCCATTTCGTGGCCGACTCCACAAGCACATGCACCCCGTGCCGCAACGGCTGGCAAATCGCGCCGCCGGCGCCGAAGGTATTGTCGACGATCAGCGGGAGATCGTACTTCTTCGCCAAGGCCGCGAACGCCTCGAAATCCGGCACGGTGAGCCCCGGATTGCCGATCGTTTCCAAGTAGATCGCCTTGGTCTTCGCATCGATCAAGGGCTCGAAGCTCGCCACCTTCACGCCATCGGCAAACCGCGCCTCGACCCCGATGTTTTTGAAGGCATTTTTAAACTGATTGTACGAGCCACCGTAGAGGTGCGAGGTCGTGACAAAATTATCACCCACCGACGTGATATTATTGATCGCCAAAAACTGGGCCGAGTGACCTGACGAAGTCGCCAGCGCCGCCACGCCTCCCTCGAGCGCAGCGACGCGCTTTTCGAAGACATCGTTGGTCGGATTCATCAACCGAGTGTAGATGTTGCCGAACTCTTGCAGCGCGAACAGGCGCGCGCCGTGTGCGGAATCTTTGAACTGATAAGCGGTCGTTTGGTAGATCGGCACCGCGCGCGAACGCGTGGTAGGATCGATCTCTTGGCCGGCGTGCAATTGCAGGGTTTCGAAATTCATGGGAGCGGATAGGGAGGGGACTGAGGAAAAAACAACGGACGGGAACGTTAAGCATTCGCGGGCGGCGGCAACGCTGAAATCGCTCCGAAAAATCCTTTAGGGAGTCGCCGCACCGGCCGGTTGCTCGGCCGACGGCGGCGCTATCTCCGCCCAGAACATCCGCTCGTAGTGGTCCTGAATTGCCGCCAGCTCCGGGCGCTTAAAAATCCGGCGGCCATCCGCCCGCACGGTGTAGCCGTCGTTCGCATGCAGCACGTAAATCGGTTGACCAGCGTGGTAGGCGTTCAAGCCCGACACCTCGCACGTGTGCAGGGAGGTCTTCCCCCGCGCGTGCCACACGCCGCCGTTCACGGTGCGCAGGCGGAGTTTCTCGTGATAAATCGCCGCGACGAACGCGTCGCCTTCCCAGAGATTACCCTGGCCCTTCACCTGGGCGCACAGCTTCGCGTAATTTTCCAACAACACACCGCGGCGCGCGATCCAGCAGCCTGCGCTGAAATACGCGTCGTCGCGCCGCACCGCCAACACCTCGCGGTTGCACTCGTGCATGATCTCCCCGACCGACTGGATATGCGCGTCGATGATCATGTCATAGCCGGCAATCAGTGCACCGAGGTCGGGATAGGGGTGGAGAAACAGCGCATCGGCATCGATCCACACCAGCACGTCCCACGAGGAGTGAACGCTTTCCAAATACGTTCCGAGCCGCGCCTTGCCTTCCCACGGATGATCGTAGTTCGGCGTCGGCCCCGCCGCGTAGTGGACACCCGGGATCGCCTGCAACAGCGCGATCTGTTCCGCGGTGAAACCATAGTCGCACACGACGAGCGGGACCGTGGGGTGGTGCGTTTTCCACGACGCGATGAGCATCGCGATGTGTGGAAAATGGTACGCGTTCGCGCCGGTCGCGATGACGCCAGAATAGCTCTTCACTTGCTCGCTCATAGTGATCGCCAGCAAGGCCAACCACCCTGCCCGCTCAAGACAATAACCGGCCAATCGCACGCACCCGAGTTCGCGTCGGGGATTGCGCTTTACAGAGCGGGCAATCGGGGCGTTAAGACCAGCGCGTGACCGCCACCGTAATCAAATCTCTCGCGACCATGCTGAGTCCATGGCACATCGGCGCCACGCTCTGGCGGCATCGCGAACTGGTCTGGCAATTTACCCTGCGGGAAATCCACATCCGCCATAAGGGCAGCCGGCTCGGCATCGTCTGGGCCCTGATCAATCCGCTGTCGATGTTGGCGCTCTACTGGTTTGTTTTCGGGGCCATCTTCGGCAGTAAATTCGGCGTCCTGAAAAATGAGAGCCAGCTCGACTACGCCTTGGCGCTCTTCCTCAGCCTGAGCCTCTACCACGTATTCTCTGAGACTATCGCTTGGGCTCCGTCGCTGATCGCCTCGAATCCGAACTTCGTCAAAAAGGTGGTCTTCCCACTCGAGGTTCTCCCCGTTGCAAAGCTGGGGGACACCGCCTTCCATCTCGTGGTGAGTCTGACTCTCGTGCTGCTGGGCAGCGCGTTTGGTTCCACCGGCCTCACGGCGGACGTCCTCTGGCTGCCGGTGCTGGTGTTTCCGCTAATGATGCTCGCGCTCGGCATCGCCTGGATGCTCACCGCGATCGGCGTGTTTCTGCGCGATATCGGGCAAGCCACCGGCTTCGTCTCCAGCGCCGTGATGTTCGCCAGCGCCGTGCCCTATTCGCCTGCTAAGATCATCGACAGCCCGTGGCCCATCCTCTGGGAAATCCTCCGCTACAATCCCTTGCTCCAGCTCATCGATCTCGCCCGCCACGTGCTCCTGTGGCACGAGCCGATGGCGTGGGTGAAACTCGGTTACGTCTACGCGGCGGCGGTGGCCGTACTGCTCGCGGGTCACCTCTGTTTCTCGGTGTTCCGGCGCTCCTTCGCCGAAGTTATCTGACCGCCTCGTCCGGCGCGCGTGAGACGCTGATCTCGTAAGGCAAACGCACCAAGCCGTGGACGACTTCTTGGTCGGGGGAATGGGACACCTCCAGCACCGCGACGTTCAGGACCCGGTCCCAGATGTTCTCCGCCTCGGCTGCCGCGCCGCAGCCCAGATCGATCGTGTATTGGCCCGGCTGCAATTCCAGGCGGAAGCGGATCGCCACCACGCAAATCTGCCCGGCCGGAATCTCCGCGATCAAGCGCCGAGCCACCCGCAGACCCGTCGCGAACATCACCTGACCGTGGCGATTCCGCAGCTCGCAGCCCGCGCTCACGTCCCGCGCGAGGCGCTTGGCCCGAATCATCACCACCGCAAGCGCCCAATCGCCCACGCGAAACGCGGAACCCGCGTTCCCGTCTGCATGCAACAACCAAGCACGCTCGACAGCCACGCCGCCGTCGCCCAACCGTTCCTTTCCTTCCAGCGACAGCCCGGGCGCCGCCGGTAGTGGCACGACCGACAGCTCCTTAAAATCATCGGTCGGGGCCGCTGCGTTGCCCGAAATCGCCGCCATCGCCGCGACGTATTCCCGCACACAGGCGCCCGCGTCCCCGAGGTACCGCACCCGCCCTTGGTCGAGCCACAGCGCGCGCTGACACATGCTCAACACAAATGACGTATCATGCGTCACGACCAGCAGCGTGATCCCGCGATCGAGCAACTCCTTCATCCGCCGACTGCATTTCTGTTGAAACAAGATGTCTCCGACGCTCAAGGCCTCGTCGATGATCAGCACATCCGGCTCGACCGAGATCGCCACCGCGAAGGCCACGCGCATCAGCATGCCCGTTGAATAGGTTTTCGCCGGCTGCTCAATAAAGTCCCCGATGTCCGCGAAGCGCGCGATCTCAGGAAACTTGCGATCCATCTCCGTGTGCGTGATGCCCAGAATCGAGCCCGCAAGATAGACATTCTCCCGGCCGGTAAACTCAGGATTGAATCCCGAACCGAGCTCCAGCAGCGCCGTCACGCGCCCCCGCACGTGGCACGTGCCCTTACTCGGGCGCAAGGTGCCCGCCAGAATTTGCAACAGCGTGCTCTTCCCCGCCCCGTTGCGCCCAATGATCCCAAACGCCTCGCCCTTCTGCACCGAAAACGTGACATCTCTGACCGCAGCGACACTGTTCGCTGCGTCGTAAGATTCCTCGCCCTCCTCTCCTCCCAGCCCGCGGACGAGCCACTGCCAGAGGGAAACATCACGCCGGTAAATCTTCCCAATTCCGACGGCTGAGATCGTCGCCTCGGCCTGGACAGCAGACGACGAGGGAGACGAAGAATTGGGTGAGGCCGCCGATGACATTCGCTTTGATAGAGCGGCAAGCCGCTGGATTACCAAGAAAAAAGGGGTCTGCCCGCGACATCGTGTGTGACGGCGTCAAAGTCTAAGCGGTCTTAGCGCGCTCAGTCATCTTGCTCGTTCCTCGTGCTCCTAAGAAACAGCTCCTTGTTCGTAGTCCCGCCTTTGGGCGGAATCCGTCAAACCTTCCGCCTAAAGGCGGGACCACGAACTCGAAGCATCGGTGTTTCTTCCCGTCACTTCCCGTCACGGGCAAAAGTCGCTTTTGTGGTTGGGGTCGCATCGTTTTGGCTCCTTCCAATGCGCGCTCCAATACGCGCTCAAGATCAGACGAATATCGGTTTATTGAAGGCGACTGCTTGCGGGCGATTTTATATTGAACCCAAGGACTACGTCCTGAATCGCCCGCAAGCAGGCTCCTACCTCCAAGCAAATGAGTCCAATATTGGAAGCGGATGGGGCTAAGAAACCCAGTGCCTCACGGTATCCGACCCGTTTGCAGCAGCGCCTCGCGAGTCCGGCGAAGGTTGACCTGCGCATCTGGATAATCAGGCCGCACCCGCAGCGCCCGCTCGAAGAGAGCGATCGCCTCCGCAGTCTGCCCTTTTTCCGCCAACATCACGCCCAGATTGTTCAACCCATCGGCATACTGCGGAGCGATCTCGACGGCCTTCCGGAAATGTACGATCGCCTCATTGGGCAAGCCACGCTGAGCATAGAGCGCCCCCAAATTATTGTGCGCCTCAAATCGCCACGGTTCGGCGTTCAGACACTGGCGGAGTCTTTCCTCTGCTTCCGACGGACGACCGAGTTTGACGAGCGCATTGGCCAAGTTGTAGAGCCCGGAACCATCC
>Ga0209550_10001572_pt1 | contig 21863 bp, 21 predicted proteins | sample LauGreSuBDMM15SN_2_FD_187567 | JGI IMG/M metagenome (GOLD analysis project Ga0209550, IMG submission 187567) | Freshwater lake microbial communities from Lake Michigan, USA - Su13.BD.MM15.SN (SPAdes) (version 5) | ecosystem: Environmental > Aquatic > Freshwater > Lake | place: Lake Michigan... | reverse complement strand
GGGGGGGGGGGGGGGGGCTTACGGGCCTGGATCCTCCTGCCTGAGCGTGCACCGGAACGGCAACGACCCCGGGACCAGGGGTCCGCAGGGTCGTTGCCGACTTTCGAGGGATTAGGCCGGGATGTGGTCTCGGACCTGGGTTGGGGTGGCGTCGAAGCCAACAGCACAGGTCTCCAGGGCGTTGCGCAGACGTTCGATCGTTCCGGCCTCCACAGCTCCCATCACGATGTCGACGGTGATCAGCTTGATCTCGTCGTCGCCGAGGAAGCCACGGAGCTTCTGGGTGACTGCGTGCTCGATCGAGGTGCGGTACAGGTCGAAGACGGCTGCAAGATCATCTGAAGGGGTGAGCTGCATCAGGAGGCGGCCCGTAGCAGGGTTTGAGGTCTCGAGATCGATCTCGACCCCGACGGTTCCCTGTCCGACCAGCACAGGAGCAGCGTCCGCAGAGTACAACCAGGTGGGAATGACGGTGCCTGCTCGTTCGTCACTCTTGCGTGCAGGCCGAGCGACTGAGCGAGGAGCTGAAGGTACCTTCACGGTCTCGACGTCTGTGATGACGCGGAACTGGGCCAACTGGGAGATGCTGAACAACACCATCGCCGCAGCACGACGTACCGTCTCGGTCGTCTCGGGCTTTCCGACGTGACCGATGAAGCCGACGATGATGGGCTGCTTCACGTTCGGGGATCGGAACGCGATCGTGATCTGGAGCGCTGACTTTGGGAGATCAACGGCTCCGTCTTCGCCGACGAGCTCGATGACACCATTGCTGTCGCGCTGCAGCGAGTAGGTATGGGTCTCACCGTTGATGTCGACCAGGAGTTGGTCGACAGCAAGTGGTGACGCTGCTTCCATCTCCGAGATTCGCCGTTCGAGGCGGGCGAGAGGTCCGCGGGGGAACTCGACATCCTTGGCTACGAGACCTGTGGCAGCTCGTTTGGTCAGATGGAGCAGGGAGAAGGCAACAGAGGCATCGGTTACACGCATGGCGAGCGTGGCCCGGGGATTCTTGAACGGCATAGGCTTCCCGATGAATGAGGTGACGTCGTGGAATTCGACGGTCTCATCAGTCGAAGCAATTCTAACGAAAAGTGCTTCTTTCTTCGGGCGTGGTCGTGGTGTCTGTTGCATCGCTTCCTCCAAGCGTGTATCTGACCCAGCGGGGTTCGCGTGGGCGTCCTTTCGGTTTCACCGGTGTACCGGCATGGACAGGTTCGGCCCGCAGAGCTGGAGGGGGACATCAAGGGTAAGCCGGCGCACGACATGCCGCAGCCCGCTTGTGCGTCAGCTTCGGTGTTGGATGACACCCGGGCAGTGGCGGTGTCAGGTATCAACCGCACCGTCTGCGGGGTGATCAACCCGGATGATGTACTGGAGCGGCAACTCCTTGATCAGGGGTTCTTGCGCGTTGCGGGAATTGACGAATGTGGCCGCGGTTCGGCAGCGGGTCCAGCGTCCGTGGGCGTCGTAGTTGTCGACATCTCAGCCCTTGAGGCAGGAGCCCCGAGCGGTATCAGGGATTCCAAGATGCTCACCCCGGATGGACGGGATCGTCTCGTCGATCCGATCCAAGGATGGGCCGTCGCCTCAGCAGTCGCCCATTCGTACCCTGATGAGATCGACTTGATCGGCATCAACAAGGCGCTACGCGCCGCAGCGCGACGAGCGCTTGCGTCCGTGGGCGAGTTCGATGTCGTGATCCTCGACGGCAAGTTCGATTGGTTGGCTGAGGACGAACTCAATCTGTTCGACGACACAACCAGCAGCACCGACCATGATGCCGTCAGGAAGGCCGCAACAAGCGAGCGCGCACTACTCACCGGCAGGATTCGCACCGTGATGCGCATCGGAGCCGATCGGACCTGCGTCTCGGTGGCCGCGGCGAGCATTCTCGCAAAGGTCTCGCACGACGCGCACATGGCAGAGCTGGAAGAGCTTTATCCAGGTTACGGCTGGTTACGGCACAACGGGTACCTGACCGAAGGTCATCGTCAGGCAATCAGAGAAAAAGGGCTGTCGCCGGCACATCGCAGGACATGGAAGATCCCTGATTGATCCGAACTGCAGGCGGTGGCGAGAAGAAGAAGCAAGTTTGTCCTGGTCACCGACTGTGAAGCCTCACGTCCTGGCGACTGCGTGTGGCGAACTTCCAGCCACCGAGTGACTGTTATCCGCACCTCAGCGCTCGTCAGGGAGCATGCCTGTTGCAAGGAGTAGACGGCGCGCGTGATCGACGACGGAAGAGGCTCCGACAAGGAGCGTCCAGGCAACAACGACGGAATCCACGAGAGCCCCGAGAACAAGAATGTCTTCGTCGGGGAGCGGTTCGTCACCGTTTCGAATCTGCAGGCGTAGATCCTCGACGAGCGATTCGCTGTCGAAGTCCTCGTCGCGGTGCAGACGTCCGAGCGCGTCCCTGATGGCACCAGGAATGTCTCGCAACGGACCGTTGTCATTGAGAAGGGTTCGGACGGGGATCTGCTCGCGCCTGGCGACGTCAACGATGGGATTGCGCATCGCCACGACAGTGGCAACGGCGTACGTGTCCATGTTCCCGTCGCCGTTGTCTGCGAGCAACACGAAACCTTCGCGGTCGTCCTGCGCAATGGCCGCACCCATGGAGTAGAGGTTGCGGACGGTCTCGATGTACTGCTGACGTGGCTGCATGTCCGGTGACGGTGCCCGTGATAGGGCAAGGCGCAATCGGCGCTCGTGCAGATGCTCATGATGCGACGGACCGTCCCAGAGCTATCGACGATTGGCGGAGCTGGTGGAACCATCAGGGAATGGGCAGGCCTGACTCCGTCCTGAGGGGTCGTCAGTCGTTGAGTACGGACCAGATTGCTACGACGAACGGGAACACGCCCAGTGCGGTGAGGGCAATTCGCCAAAGGTCAGGGTCACCCGTTCCCGCCGCCTCAGTGAACTCGATCACGGCATACCCCAGGACAGGGTCGTTCCCGGAGAGCAGCTGTGAGGTGTAGGTCATCGCCAACACCATCACCAGGATCGCCAACGGAGCTTTCAATGCAACTCCAGTCGCAAGGTTGGAGAAGATGGTCAAGCTGACTGCGACTGCGAGAATCACGAATGCAGTGAACGGGTCGAGGAAGAAGAAGCCGATGAGAGCGCCGAGGATGCTGATAGCGGACGCCGCTTTACGTGCAGTGTCCGCAAGCTTGATGACCGACATCAAGATGAGCGCCACGATGCCAGGGATCATCACCCCGAGTGCCGGCCCGAGAAGCGAAACAAGCTTCGAGGTGCCGTCGATGGTGCCGATCTCCTGGAGAGCCCACGCGGTTGCACTGTTGCCGTATTCGACGAGGGAGATACAAACTCGTTCGACCAAGGGCTTGAGCCCGACGAGGGGCCCCTGGACGACGGCGACACCGATGATGAAGCCCAAGACGACGAAGATCATGCACCTGCACCGTGGGCGCAGCGCAGGTAGTCAACAGTTTTGACCAGAACGACGACGCCACGGAAACGCTACCGAGCACCGGGTCGAACGCCAAGCAAACGACAACTTCAAAATCAACGGTCAAGCGAGTCACAAAGCGCGCGTACCAACAGGCATTCCGTATCCGTGCGTTCAAGTATCCGAGCATTCGGGATCCCAGGCTTCGAAGTGAGCGCGTCTGCTGCTCGTCCGACCAAACGCTTCAAGCTACGAGGACCCTCGAGTGGGTCGATGGGGGAGTGCTGGGACGTGGCGCTCCGGTGGGTGTGACCGCACTCGCTTGCGCCGAAGGTGAGGAACATGTTCCGTTCCTTGATCCGGCCTGGCGCCATCCTTGTCGCTCTCAGCATCTGTGCCGCCATGCTGCCTGCTGCTGCGGCGAACAGTTCGTACGTCACGGTCGCTGCGATCTACTGGGACGGCTCCACATTGCGCGACTGGAAGGCAGTCGTCCCGTCGAGCCTTGCCGGCTCAGTCACTGAGGACCTCTCCGAGATCCCGTCCGTGCTTGCCGCAGGGACCGTCGGCCGACGGGGAATCCTGGAGACACCGCCGTCTGTTGCCAACGGCAAAGACACTCGACGCAGCGAACAGTGGGCCCTTGATCGCCTCGACTACGGGAAGTATTCAGCTGATGGTAGCGGCGTGGTCGTCGCAGTCATCGACACAGGCGTCGACGCCACACACCCTGATCTCGCCGGACGAGTTCTTCCTGGCTACGACGTCTACGACGCAACCAGCCTCGGAAAGATCGACCCGAACGGCCATGGCACTCACGTTGCCGGGATCATCGCTGCTGCTGCAGGGAACGGCTCCGGCATCTCCGGACTAGCGCCCGCTGTGAAAATCCTCCCCGTCAGAGTCCTTGATGAAACAGGGTACGGCGATGACAGCCTTGTCGCAAAGGGTGTTCTGTGGGCCGTCCTCAATGGTGCGCAGGTCATCAACCTCTCCCTCGGTGGACCCGATCGTGACCCTCTTCTGGCTGACGCAATCGACAAAGCTGTTGCTGCCGGGGTCGCCGTCGTGGTCGCGGCTGGGAACGATGGCCTCTCAGGTTCGCCTGTTTCATACCCAGGGGCGCACCCTTCGGTGACCGCTGTCGCTGCGACGTCTACCAACGACCAGCGGGCCCTGTTCTCGACAGTCGGTCCGTATGTAGATGTCGCCGCTCCAGGTATGTCGATTCTGTCCACCTGGCCATCGGCTTCGTACTCGTATCAATCGGGCACGTCGATGGCAACACCGTACGTCTCCGCCGCAACGGCTCTCGTCATCTCCGGGTTGCAGCTCGCCCCGAGAGTCGCGCTGGCGCGTATCGTCTCATCTGCCACTGATGTCGATACAACAGGTGTGGATCCTTCTACCGGAGCCGGCCTGATCGACCCGTTCGCAGCTCTCGGTGACGGCAAACCCCGCACGATCGAAGCTCGCGGGAAGATCGCAGCTCCGTCACTACCAAATATGCCGGAACTCGCACTCCCACGTCTCGAGCTCCCGCTGCTTGCTCCGCTCCCGACCCCGACCCTCCCACCACTTCCGGCAATGACGCTTCCTAAGCTCGAGCTCCCGAAGCTGACCATCCCACTACAGCCGTCCCCTGTTCTGCCGTTCCCGGTCCCGGCCATTCCGTCGAACCCTGCCACACCAGTGAAGCCCATCGTACCGGTGACCCCCGGCCGGCCATCGTCTCCGACCCCGGCACCCACCAAATCACCAACCGAGAAGGTGACATCACCCCTCCAACCACGCCCAGTCCCAGTGAAGAAGCCGTCATCCGGTTATCCAGTGACTCTGACCCTGAAGGTCACCACCTCGGAGAGATCGTCACTGATTCGGATCGGGCTACGGAACGATTCAGGGCCGTTGGCACGTCGTTCGCTGGTCGTCGTCAGCGGAGGAAAGAAGTGGAGTGTTGTAACCGACGCTCTCGGCTTCGCGCAGTTCCGCTCGTCGTCAGCAACCGGAACGGTCCGTTTCGCCGGTGACCGGGTCTACGCCGCCACTTCACGCACCTGGCGTGCTCGATAGTCGCCCTGTGGACGACTCCGCCCGCACTCGCACCGTGGTCTCCATGGCCGGCACCAATGATCTCCGTCTCACGGGGGACATCTCCTCGACGCTTGCGGTGCGATACCGCCCGACGTCGTTTGCAACCCTGACCGGCCAACGCCACGTCATCGCCGTCCTGAGCCGTGCGATCGAAGACCGACAGGTTCCCCAGCAGCTGTTGTTCTCTGGAGGGTCGGGTCTCGGTAAGACCACGGTCGCTCGGATCCTTGCAGCAAGCCTGTTGTGCCAGTCACCCATGACCGACAGGACCGGTACCGACGCGTGCGGCCGATGTACGTCGTGCACCGAGATTTTCACGCCGGGTCACTATCACCCCGACCTCGTCGAGTTCGATGCCGCATCGAACGGAGGCAAGGACGACATCCGCGACATAGCAGGTCGAGCCCAGCTCGCTCCGATGATGGGGCAGGTGAAGGTGTACATCATCGACGAGGCTCACGGGTTGTCCGGTCCGGGTGGTCAGGCATTCTTGAAACTTCTCGAAGAACCACCATCACACGTGATCTTCATGCTGTGCACCACGGACCCGCAGAAGATGCTGAAGACGAACCGAGGTCGGTGCGTCGAGTTCGAACTCCTGACCCCTTCGCGCATGGAACTCATCGCGAACCTTCGTCGCGTCTGTGAAGCCGAAGGATGGACGGTCTCCGATGAGACCCTTGGCGTGGTAGTCGACGTGACCGATCCCGACTTGGGTGTGCGGGGAACATTGATGACGCTGGCGAAGCTCGCAGGCGCCCTGTCGGCGGGTACCGTCATCGACGACGACGTTCTTGCCGATCTGCTCGGCGTTCCGCCCCGCCGTCTTGTCGCCGCGGTCCTCAATGCTGTCGACGGAGCAGACCCTCTCGCTGTACTGGATGCACTTGCAACACTTCGTCAACGCGTTTCCGACGACACGATCCGGTCAGGCTTGATCACCGCCGTACGTGAGCGTTGGATTGCAGCTCTACGTAAAGGTGACGGCACAGCGGAACTGGAGCGCTCACGTTTCGAACGTTGCGCGGAGATGCCTGCTGGTCGCGAATGGCTTGAGCTGACACTTGTCAGGCTCACCCGCCCGGCGGAACAGGCTGAAGAGGGCGGACCGATCACTGACGCGGCCCGTGCCGTGCTGGACGAAATCACCCGAGCGACAGCAGAAGCGAAGGACATCGGGTTCAAGCTCGTCGAAGCGACCCGTGCGGCCAGAGCCGCCGGAACCGACCTGGTGGGAAAGCGCCCCCGTCCGACCCCCTCCGGCAAAGTCGAACCCGTGAAACCGCCTGCGCCCAGAAGGCTCACCGGGCCAGGATCGGGATCTCAACCCGCCCCAGCCACCGTGGTGAAGCCCGCTGACAGCCCTCCAGGCCGCCTGTCCCCAGCTGCTGCGCAGTTGGTGGTGGCAGCCACTCCTGCACCGGTGACCCTGTCGGCGTTGCTGGCACGCTGCGAGGTCACCATCGGCGAACAGATCGTCGTTGCAGTGCCCCCTGCGATCCAGGCCCGCGTCGACGAACTCGAACCAGTCATGCGCTCTGCCGCCGGTCGCCTTGGCCTGCCTTTGAAGATCATTCCGCTCGGCTGATCACTCCTGCGGGTCGATTCCTCACTGTTGGGAACCGTTTAAGGACCGGTACGGAACCGGACCCGATAAGGGAGCAACGAACGGAGAACAACATGCGCGCTGTAGCCGCAGGCTTGAGTATCACTTCCATCATCATCCTTGCCGGATCGGTCGCAGCGGTCGCTGCCGGAGGAGCACTCCTTGTCGTCACTGGGGTCGTCGGGGCGATCGTCGGGGCGCTACTGGGGTTCACAGCATTCGTTGCATTCCGAGGCCAGTCCGGTGTCGCTGGTCTGAACAGCAAGCGAGCCGAGCTCGAAGAACGACACAAGTCCCTGTAGCCCAGATTCACGCCCGGTTCCGACACTGCTACCGAGGCGTCCACGCCCAACACATAGTCAGGAGAACACCGTGGCATCACAGCCCTACCAGATCTGCTTGTACGTCGGAACCCGTCCAGAGGTTCCAGCTGCGACGTACGTCGACCTCACTCCGAACGGCGATACGCGCGAAGCGGTCATTTCCGCAATCGAAGCATCTGGTCTTACCGCAGCCGACCTACGTACACGCACATTGTTCTGTGTCGGCGAGGGCGCTACCACAACTTCGGCGATGGTGTACGCGGCATTGATCGGCTTCGCAGGCCGGCGCCTCGATTTCACCACCTTGTCCGATGACAACTCCTTCGCAGAGATCGTCGTGGCACCATCACTCCACAATGCAGCAGCGTCGATGGAGTCCCCTGACGTCGATGGTGAGCCAGCAGCCTGGGTGCAGGCCGGTGCAGCGCACGCAACCGCTCCGTCGGTGGCCTTCGGTACTGAGATCTCTGAAGATGATGTCTCTCTGATGCGCTCAGCACGGCGATGCCGGATCGCAACGAACGGACTGACCTCCTATGACGTCATGACGTTGCTCGTGACCGTCGCAGCTTTCCGAGTCCGTAACGGCGCCGATCGTCTGCCGTTCCTTGTCGCAACATCAGAAGAGCCGTTCGATTTCGTCGACTCGGAAGGTGAGACGGTGTCGTCCGGTGTGGACCTTGACGCCCTGCGCCGTGCCGGTGGGGAGCTCCGACGCTCTCGTCGCCTCGACGACCGTAACGCCATCGTCGACCCGGTCATCCCGGGAACTCGGATGCAACGGATCGCAGAGGCGGCAGCCCTACCAGTTGAGCTGGCGCTCACACTGCTCGGCTCCAAGATGCAGATCGACACCGAGCTGTGGCACTGCCCACGACCTTCCCGTCACCGTAATGGCGATGCAAACGCCTCGATGAAGGTCGCGGACGGTAAGATCCGGTGCTTCCGTTGCGATCCTGAACCTGTTGATGCTCTCCGGCTCGTCGCGGAGGTGCGGAACCTCACCGCTGACGACGCTGCAGACCTCCTGCTCGCTTCTCGTTGACCACGAGCCAGGCATGCTAGTAGGCATCATGGCCAAGCCTCTTGACCGCACCCCGGCGCTTGTCGGGGTGTTCGTCATTTCGGAGCCTTTGCCGGGTCTCCCTACGCTCGGGTCCGATCGACTCCCCCCGGGTGGTTGACCGTCAGGCAGAAACCGGACCGTCATCTTGAGTGGTTGACACCACAGAGACTGGGGGCGCACGATGGGCAGCAACACCCTTGCCGACGTCTACCTCGCACAGGCGGCATCTTCTGCGGCTTTGCCTGCAGCTTCCCAACAAGGCATCTGGGATTTCGCGACCCGAACCCAGGACACCAGGATCCTTCAAGCTCTCGCTGGCCGTCCCGACCTGATCGCACCTCTGCTCGCGGACATCGCCAAGAGAGGGGAGTCAGCAGTGCGGGTTGCGTACCTCACTCGGCTCGATGTCGACACCGAAACGGTCGTATCCAGTATCGCGGGGGAGCGGCGAGCCGGCGTGCTCGCAGATCTCCTACGCTCGGACCGCGCCGCGGCAGACCCTGGCCTGGTGCAGCGGATCGAATCGATCATCTCATCCGCACTCACGACCCTGCCGACAAAGGTGCTGGCTGAAGCAGTGGTGGCCCAACCATCACTTTCACTCGCCGTGCGGGTCAGCGCCATCGAGATACTCACGCGCTACTCGTCGCTACCGGTGTCGACTATCTCTGCGATGCGCAACGTCCTCGAACAGGCTCGACGCGACGAGGAATACTCCGTGCGGGCAACCGTCGCTGCAGGAGCTGTTGCAGGACTACGTGCCGATGCTCTCGCTCTGAACGGAATTGATGCATCCACCCGTATCGAAATGCTCCGAGCTGAGCAGCTCATCCATCACGGACCGTTGCGTATACCGACGGTACTCACACTCATCGAACTTATGCTCGACGAGGTCGATGATCTCCAACCGTCAGTCTTGGTCTCCATGCGTGAGATCGCCAAGCAGTCTTCCCGTATCAGACCTCGCCACGCTGCACGCCTGGATCTTCGAATCATCAACTACATCCCAGGTGATCAAGCCGAACAGCGTCGACTACTGGCAGACGCCATCAGTCAGGTCTCGAAGGTCGACGCTGCCGGTATCGACGATGCCATGTCACGTGCGGTCGAGTTCGATCATCCAGAAGTTGCGCTGGCCCTCCTCGGGAACCACGCACTTCCTGAAGATCTTGACCGGCTCTGTGTACTCATGGAGATGCTCCCGATCGCCGAGCTCGTCGGCCTGGTACGCGAACGTCGCAGCGACATCTGGACGCTCGCTGCGTATCTCGCTGACACCGCAGGGATGATCCATGCAGACTCCTGGCTGTCGTTCGAGCATCGACTCGTCGCTGAAATCGCCGTCGCCCGCCATCTCCGTGACGACTGGGACGACAGCGTCGTCGCCGACACCGCTGCTCTTGTCATGTTCGCTTCATCAGGCGTGTCGAGTGCTGCGCTGATGGAACTACCTTGGCCTTTCTTCGTGGAAGTAGCCGGCTCATATCATTCAGACACGCACGCTTCTTGGATCTCCGCAGCGATGACAGAGTCGCAGAACCGACTCGACGGACCGGGACAGTGGGAGACGCTCGAGTTGCTCGGTGCAGACTTCACGGGTTCGCTCGCGGAGCTCGTCGTGGCGGCCAGCACGCTCTGAGCCCGCGCTCCCTGCCTCACGCCCGGTGTTGCGTTGCGTTGGTCCCAGGCCATGGTGCGCCCACGGTGGAACACATCACCATCTACCTTGTCCACGAGAAGGGAACAATCATGACCTCCACTCCGACGATGACCGAAACGTCACCGATCCCCGACCTGACCGTCAACGACCGCTGCGACCGCTGCGGTGTCGATTCTTTCGGCCGCGGCATCAGCCAGGCGTTCGTCCGCGTCCGCTTGAGCTCCGGGCACCTGCTCGACTTCTGCGGTAACCACGCCCGACGCAACATGCCGGCGCTGGTAGCACAGGGCGCCGAAGTGCTCGACTGCACCGACCGCATCAATGAAAAGGCGAGCCAGAGCTCGAACTGAACATCATAGAACGAGCCCCTGTTTCCACAGGGGCTCGTTTTGCATTCCGCTCGAAAATGGTTACTGGGCGACTCTTACGAGATCTACCCAGGAATGTACAATGACCGGCTCCTGGTGGGGCCGGCCATTGTCGTGTGGAGGACTACTCCTCCGACTCGTAAGGTACGCTGTCAGAGAGAACTGCGACAGCGTCCGGATTCCCTTCGAGTTGCTCGTAGACCGCGGTGGTGATGCGATCGCGAAGTTCGATGTCCTTACGTAGCAACGCTTTGGTTGCCTCCTTGCCGACGATGGCGCGAACCTTGCCGTCCTCGTCCACCTCGGAGATACGCTCACCGGTGGCGACTTCAGTGTAGTAGGCACCGCTGCGAGTGAGGACACCAATCTTCTCTGCGACGTCGAGGAGCGAGCCGGATGCATCAACACCTTGACCGTAGATGATGTCGAACTCGGCGAGTGTGTGAGGAGCTCCCAGACGGTTCTTCTTCACGGTCGCCGTGACGGTGTGTCCGACGACATCGGTACCACGGGAGATCTTCTTGGAGCTCGAGGTGCGCACTTCGACGCGAAGGGAAGAGTAGAACTTGATCGCCTTGCCACCGGTCGTCTCATCCGGTGTGCCATAGGCGGCAAGGTTCTTGCGGACCTGGTTCAGTAGCACGAGCATCACGCCGTTCTCGTTGGCGAGTGCGGCGACGCGGCGCATGAAGCGAGACATCAGACGAGCGTGAAGACCCATGAACTGCTGACCGACGTCGCCATCGATCTCGGCCTTCGGCACCATCGCTGCGACGGAGTCCACGATGATCATGTCGAAGGCTCTCGAACGGATCATCTGCTCGACCATGTCGATGGCATCCTCGCCGGAGTCAGGTTGATTCACCACGAATCGTGACGGGTCGATCCCGATGTTGTTGCAGAGCTGACGATTGAGACCGTGTTCGGCATCGACGAATCCGACGTTGCCGCCCAGTCGCTGCACGTTCGCTGCCACGGTGAGCGCAACGGTCGTCTTTCCGGCGCCCTCGGGTCCGTAAACCTCGACGATCTTGCCGCGAGGGAACCCGCCGGCGCCGATGGCCACATCGAGTGAGATCACACCGGTCGGTACGACGTCGATGTTCACTTTGGTGGAGTCATTGAGTCGGAGCACCTCGTTCGGGCGCTCCTTGTTCATCTGGGTCAGGAAAGCGTCGAGCGCCGCTGAACGGCTCTCATCTGCTTGGGCTGCTGCGATGGCGGATTTCTTGGCCATGTGGTTCCTCCTTCTGTGGGGTGGGGCCACCCCGGTCACGCTCACGAATGTGCCGAGTGCGCTGCAGGCGCCATACGCGAACGGTCAGTGGTTCATGGGCGATAACCATGAGCGTGCCGCGATCGGGAAACCTGACAACCGGGCTTGAGCCGGTGGTGCGCTCAGCTCAGAGAAGAACGATGAGACCGCCCTGGTCTTGCAGACAAATTACCGGCTGAGTACTTACCAACTGGGTACTTGCCGACTGGGTACGTGAAGCCGACGCAGATGCACCAAGGCGGCGATTCGCGCCACGAGAAGCATCAGCGGCAGACGAGTCGGATGACTAGAGGTAGCTTCCGGATCCCGGGGCTTCTTCGTCGTCCTGAGGGTCGTAAAGAGATGTGACGTCCGACGGACCTACTTCAGCTGGCGCACCCTCTGCGGTGGAGGAATCACCAGACAGGGTCGTTGAACTATACGATTCAGGTTCTGCTGCCTCGTTTGACGCTTCTGCCGGCTCAGTCCCGGCCTGCAGGACCGGAGCAGCGCCTTCCACATCCACAGAGGGGCTTGACGATGAGGTGAGCGCTGATTCTGGTTCGGACGAGGCTGCATCAGCGGCCTGCAGGGCCTCCCTGGCTCTGGCAGCGGCGTGTGCTGCGCGACCGACAGCGAGAACGTCGTCGAGAGTGATCGGCGCTGGTCCGATGGTCGTCGTGTCCGCAGCCGGCTCCTGATCCTTGACGGGGGAGCTGTCACTGGGCTGCGTCAGCTCTGTGTCATCACTCTGTCGAAGCTCTGACCACGCACTCGCAGTGTTCTCGATCTCGTCGTCGAGCGCGTCCCGTACCGCCTCGACAGGCTCCGGGGCGAGAAAGAACTCCTGTGGGAGTACGAAACCGTCTCGTGCGGTCTCGCGATAGGTAGCCTGCTCCTCGACTTCCGCGAGGGCCTTGTCGATCTCGGACTGGGAACGCTGAGCAGGTGGCGGTGTGGCACCGGTGACGGCATTGATCGCCTGGTCCATACCTGTGGATGGTTGGAACATCGTTGGGATGTATCCGGGCATGTCGGTGCCTCCAACTCGAGGAACGGAAGGCGCCTGGGGGAGAGCGGTCGGGGAGGCGCTCCACTCGTCCAGCAACCAGTTGATCTCCTCTTCGACGTTCGTCCGCTCAGGCTTGTTGAGCGCGTTGACGACGATAGGTGCAGGGACGACGACCTTTTCGACCTCATCAGAGCCGAAGGCTTCTCGAGCAGCGTTCTCAGCTGCTGCGATCTCCGCGCCGATTCCGTTCGCCACCCACGACGGCATGTCACCAACGACGCGGATACCTTCCGGTGACCCGGTCCGCTCCCACGATCCGTTACGCTTGCGGTACCAGATCGCACTGGTGGCGCCGACGGTCCACTCGCAGCCATCAGAGCCTGTGAGCCGGAGATTGTGGAGCAGCGAAGCTGCGTCGTGCGGCGTGAGTCGGTTCGACAGGAAGGCTGCACGGACCGCGGCGATCGACGCTTCGAGGGAACCGAAAGCCCAATCGAGCTCAGTCCCTTCATCCAGTTCGGAACGCAATGTCCCCAGAAGGCCGGGAACGAAAGCAGTGCGACCTTGATCGGGGTTGACCGACTCGCCCACTGGACCCTCCTTCTCAACATTGGCAACGGGACCCACCCGGTGCACCTGGCAGTACGGTCCCAGCGAACGCCCGGGTCGCACGGTTCCGGGTGTGGACCCGTCTCAGCCAGACCTGTGACCCTTTTCCCGTTACGAACCTTGAGCCGCTGGATGTGGTCAACGACACGCACTGAGCGCTATGAAGCTGGTTGACAGGGCTCGCGCCAGGGTCACGGTCAACGCTATGACAACTCAACGCTCACGATTCATCATCCTTTCAACCGGCCTCATCGTTGCCGCACTATCGCTCACCGCCTGTGGATCATCCATGAACGAGGACACAATGACCACGCCGACAGCCACAGCGAAAGAGACGGCCGCAGCAGGCCACACGCACGCGATCGGCGATGGCGTCTCCGCCACTGCCGGCACCTACACCCTTGAGGTCCTGGCTGTACCTGCCGCTAAGTCGGAAGGTCAGCTCAGTTTCAAGATCACCGACGGCGGAGCGAATCTCACCGATTTCTTGGAACTACACACCAAGAAGCTTCACCTGATAGCGGTGAGCGAAGACCTCTCTGACTTTATCCACGCACATCCAGAGATGTCAGCCGATGGCGTATGGGACGTGTCGCTGACCTTGCCTGAGGGTGGTAAGTGGCGCATCTACACTGACTTCGGTACGACTACTGTTCCGAACGGTGTCATCCTCGGTTCGGTGATCGACGTGCCTGGTGCATCGACACTCACTCCGCTCGAGGCGCCCGCTGCAACATTCTCCTCCGAGGGCTTCGACTTCATCGTCTCCGGTCAGATCTCTGCCACCAGCCACGGGATGCTCATGATCAGCGTCACCAAGGACGGCAAGAACGTCGAGTTCGAGGACTACCTCGGAGCTTCCGGTCATCTCGTTGCGATCCGTGAGGAAGATGGCGCATACGCACACTTCCACCCACAAGGGCATGACCATGGCTCAATGCTGCCTGCGACAGAGGTAGATGGATCCACCGCTACGACCAACTCCAACGACATGGAGATGGGTGCCGGTATGGGTAGCTCCTCGATGATGTCGATGCCAGGCATGATCCACTTCGACACCGAGGTCCCAGGTGCAGGAAAGTACCGCCTCTTCTTGCAGTTCATGGCTGAAGGAGAACTTCACCAGGTTGCGTTCACTGCAGACGTCGCTTAACGACGTACGCTCCGAGTCGAGGCCCTCCCGCAGATAGCGGGAGGGCCTCGGTCATGTGCGGGCGTCATCAAGTGACCCACTTGAGACCGGTGGCACGGAAGCTGTCGAGACGACACGCACAACAGGCTCCCCGCTGGCTGGACTCCGACCGAGCAACCATGAACCGCCCGGGCCACCCTGAATCGAGGGGCCGGTTCGAGCGAACCGGCCAGTAAATCCGAACAAAGAGCACTATGTGACCAATCTGGGTGTTAATTACCTACTTGTACAGGAATTGAGTGCCGGATTAACTGACAGCCGCACCATTACCAACATGAACAAGCAAAACAATGACCGCCAAAGACGCGGTCGCACCACCCCTCAGACCGAGGGAACTCTCAGAGTCCACCCTCGAGGCTTCGGCTTCGTGGAGAACGGGTCCGGTTCGGTATTCGTACCACCGGCACTCATTAAGAACCATCTCGACGGCGATGTCGTCGCAGTCCGCTCACGAGCGGACCAACGCGGTGAGCGCACCGCAACCGAGCTGCGGCTCGTCAACCGTACCCGCACCGAGCTGATCGGTACAGTCGTCGACGTCGACGGCATAGCCCGTTTCGAGATCGACCCAGGCGTCGGCTCCGGGACCCTACCCATCACTGAAGGACGGCCTCGCCGCCCACGCCGCCGCGGTGGACGCAACGGGAACCAGAACGGTCAACCCGATCAGAGCAAGCAACCTTCCACTGACGGCACAGAGCAGCATCTCCCGCTGTCGACAAGCAACAACCCGGCATCCCCAGCCTCGGCGGTGAACGTGCAGACAGGGAGCGTCGTTCGCGCAAGCATCAATCCGGACGGATCGGTCACTGTCATCGGAACGATCGGCGCTCCAGATTCCGTCGACGCGATGAGCGCGCGCATGCTTGCGCGTCACCAACTACCTGAGACGCATACAGCTGCCAATGTTGCTGAAGCCAAGCAGATGCTGAACCGACGCCCTCAGCGCAATCCGCTGCGTCGCGACCTGCGTGACGCTCTCGTCATGACCATCGATGCCGATGTTTCCAAGGACCTCGACGACGCGTTGAGCGTCGTCGCCGCTCCTGACGGATCGCTCCGTGTGTGGATTCACATCGCCGACGTCGCAGAGCACATCACGGCCGGCTCACCACTCGATCTAGCTGCCAAGGAAACTCCGACTTCGGTGTACCTTCCCGAACGTGTCCGCCCGATGCTTCCGGCAGAGATCTCCGAGGATCGTCTCAGCCTACTTCCAGGTGTTGTACGCGATGCCTTGACCGTCGAGATGCGTATCGACCCCGCTGGTCGTGTCCGCTCGGTCGACGTGTATGAATCGTTGATCAAGTCACGACGTCGGGTCTCGTACGCCACCGTCGCTCAGGTTCTTGCCGGAAACATCGATGCCGGTGATCGCGCTCTCGGGGAGAACGACGATGCACTCACCATCGAGGAAGTCGCAGCCATTCGGTTACTGCGCACTGCAGCAACCCGACTGGGCTTCCAACGTGTCGCCCGTGGAGGTGTCGACTCGAACCGATTCGACCCTGAGTTGCCGTACCCGACAGACCGCACCGAGGACCCGGCCCACATGCTGGTTGAGCGACTGATGGTCGCAGCTAACGAAGCAGTAGCGGGGTGGCTCGAAGAGCGCGGGATTCCAACGCTCTACCGCGTCCATGATCAACTCGATGACGAAGGTATCGACCGACTCGAAGAGATCGCCGCCGCTTTCGGCTTCGTTGCGGCATTTCCGCGCCCGCTGACACCGGAGGCCTTCTCGGCATTTAGCTCCCAGCTCGATGGTCACCGCAGCGCAGCTGCGGTCTGGGACGCATTGATGGGTCTCCTCGGACGCGCTCGGTACACGACAGAGAATCGCGGTCACTTCGGGCTCGGGTCGGGTGCGTATCTGCACTTCACCTCACCCCTGCGCCGCTACGCAGACTTGTGTGTACATCGCACGATCAAGGCGTACCTCTCGGGCAGACGTGACTTCGCGCATCTGGCAACGGAGCTCGAACTGGTCGCCAGCCGCATCAATGATGTCGCACGCCGCGCCGACATGGCTGAGCGCGATGCTCGTGTCGCTCGTCAGCTCTGCGAGCTCGGCTCGCGTCGGCGACGAATCGACGGCGTCGTTGTTTCGGTTTCCTCACGAGGCGTATCGGTTGCGACAGCAGCTACGCCCGTCTCCGCCGTGGTACCCGTACGACGTCTACCGAAAGGCTGCCGCCTTGACGAGAGACGCCGTCGTGTCACGGGCAAGGGCAAGGACATAGCAGTAGGGTCCCGTGTCTCGGTCCGTGTCGAGAAAATCGAACCGTTCGCCGGTCGACTCGAGGCATCCCTGGTAATGTAAAGCCTTGAAAACCAAATAGTCCACAGCGAAGAACCCCCTAGCCATTTTGGTTAGGGGGTTCGTTCGTTCCGTATCGCCGTATTCGCGGCGCGCTTCTACTCGGGGCGTATACCGGTGATCGCTCGAGCTATGACCAGTTGATTGATGTTCCGAGTACCTTCGTAGATGTTGTAGATCGGTGCATCCCTGTACCAACGCTCCACGGGTGTTGCATCGGTGAACCCGATCCCGCCCAGAATTCCCACGCACTCCGAGGTCACCTCCGCAGCAACGTCCGCAGCGAAGAGCTTGGCCTGCGATCCCTCCGCGGAGTCCATCGGCGAACCGTTCACCATCATCGACGAGGCGCGCTGGACGAGCAGACGCGCAGCATCGATACGTGTGCGCTGGCGTGCGAGCGTGAACCCGACCTCCTGATGGGCTGCGATCGACTTACCGAAGACATGACGTCGTTGTGCGTAGGTAAGTGTCCACTCGTGGGCTGCGCGTGCGGTGCCGACCGCCATCGCAGCGATGAGTGGTCGCGTACCTTCGAATGTACGCATGGCCTGTTGGTTTCGTTGATGCTCGCCGGATCGCGCTCTGTCGAGGCGGCGAAGGAGACGGTCTGGGCCACCGAGAACGTTGTCGAGCGGGATCCTTACGTCGTCGAGGAAGAGATCGGCTTGCCACGTAGCACGAAGGCCGAGTTTGTGGAAACGAGGTCCAGCTGTCATCCCGTTCACTTCGGAGCGAGGAACGATGAAGATTGCCTGACCGCGAGCGCCCAGAGAAGCGTCGACCGTCGCGACGACAAGATGCACGTCGGCGATGCCGGCGTTACCACCCCAACGCTTCACACCGTTGAGGACCCACGCGTCACCGTCGTGGCGAGCCGTGGTGCTGATGGCTGCGACGTCGCTTCCGGCGTTGGGTTCGCTGGCGACGAAGCAGGCAAGCTTCGGATCGTCCGCCGTGCCGAACAAGCGTGGCATCCAGGTGAGCAACTGCTCAGGGGTGCCACTCGTTGCCAGAGCGACGAGCGGGAGTGCCGGGTACATCAATAACAGACCAAGTCCGGGGTCACCCCACGCCATTTCCTCGGCGATCGCCGGGGCCAGTAGACCGGTTCGGTCGAAACTCATCTGCATGAAGAACTCTGGATGGTAGATGCCGGCTGCAGACGCACGGCTGAGGAGATCCCAGGCGATTTCTTCTGTGCGGTCGTGATGTGCAGCACGCGCTCGTAGCTCGCCGGCTGCGAAGTCGTGCGATCTCGTGACGACGGCAACCGCATCAGGATCAGTGATTCCGTAACGCTCTCTTATGAGATCAGGTGTCAATGTGGCCGGTTCGAAGGTGTCACCCGCTGAATCCGCGGGGATACTGAAGCGATCGTCTTTTTCTGTGCCACGTGGTGTCATGGGTCGTCTCCGTGTTCGCAGTGTCCTGTGTTGGGTGAAACCCCAAACCACGTGAGACGGTCCGGTCGAGCAGGTTTCCGGCTACTCACCAGTAGCGAGAGATACGTCTGGCTCCTGTGTGACGACGCCTGTCTCTCTGCAGTCTGCAGCACTCACTCCGAAAGCAGTGTGATGATGTCCGCTACGGTCGTAGGTGCGCCGGTGACGATGTCACTGTCAGTGACGAGGGCCGGATCGCCGTTCAAGCGACGGGTGACGCCTCCTGCGGCTACGACGATGGCGACGCCGCCGGCGACATCCCAGGAGTGGGTAGTCGGACTGAGAACGGCGGACATCCTCCCTGCCGCGCACCAGGCGAGCTCGGCCGCGGTGGATCCCAACATACGAATCCTGCCGATTCTCGAGCGGATGTTCCCGACGATGCGAGCATCGACGTCAGCACCCATGTCATAGGCAATCATCGCATCACGCAGCGGTGCGTCGTGAACCTCGATCGGGTAGCCGTCACACCAGGCCCCTACACCGACGATGCCCCAGAACTGCTCCTGATGGAACGGTAGGTCGACAACCCCTGCGATCGGTTTACCGTCGTGCGCAAGACCGATGGATACACCACAGAACGACAGACCGGCTGTCCAGTTCTTGGTTCCGTCGATGGGGTCGACGATCCAGCACCACCCCTGCGACGGGTCGGCACCGCCACCTTCCTCGCCGTAGACCGGTATGCCCGTCGCCTCCAGCGCGTTGCGAATTCTCCGCTCGCACTCGATGTCGGTTGCGGTGGCGTAGTCGAGTAAATCCGAGTCGCTCTTTGCGTACCTCGTGGTGTCACCGAGTCGGTCGATCATCAGTCGGGAGGCAACCCCTGCAGCGCTTCGGGCGATTTCGACGAGCTCCTCGATCTTTTTGGTTTCCATCTCGATGACGGTTCAACGGACTGGCGAACCGTCCGCCCCACCGCACGCAACACCCGCACAACTCGAGGGTGAACGCAAGGCCCCTCATCCGTAGTTCGGGGGCCGCAGTCGGTGGATCAGCTGGGGTTGCCTGGGTGGGTCGGGCACGCACGGTGTGGTGCATTCGCAGGCCAATCGGCCTGCACCGTCACCCAAGGAGACCAGGCAATGGCCGTCACCCCAATCTTCAGTGTCGTCGACACCGAAACCACAGGCTTCCGTTTCGACAAGGGGGCACGCCTACTGGAAGTCGCTGTCGTCCGCATGGACGCCGACGGCACGATCCAGGGAACTTTCTCATCGCTAGTCAATCCTGGCGACGACATCGATCTCGGTGCAATCGACATCCACGGGATCACCCGTTCCATGCTCGCTGATGCACCAACGTTTGCTGAGATCGCCGGAGACTTCGTTTCGATCGTCGAAGGCACGTTGCTCGTTGCGCACAACGCACCGTTCGACACACCCTTCCTCGCCGGAGAGCTTGAACTGGCTGGCTATGGCTGGCCGGCACAACACGTGCTAGACACTCTCGGTGCGGCTCGTTTCCTCCTACCAGGACTACCGAGCTACAAGCTCGGCGCCCTGGCGGAGCATCTCGGTATCACCTTCGAAGGTAACGCACACGCTGCCCTCGCAGACGCACTCGTCACAGCCAAGCTCCACGCTGCGCTGCTCGCGAAGACGGAGAATCTGAAATGGCCTGATCCATCAGCGATCCAGTGGCCACGTGCCACGCCTTCTGGTCTGGCGAAGAGCCGCTGAACTCCGGATAGATCCGACATATCCAGCTGCACCCAGAACCATGTTCCTCCCGCAACGCCCGTCTCGCACAGAGACGGGCGTTCGCCTTTCCTGATCGTGGACCCCTTCAGGGTCATCGGCGCCGTCGGGAGAACGTCGGACGATGATGAACATGACATCACCTGTACTCATAGGCTCCCACGTCGATCGCGACAATCCGCTGGACGGAGCCCGCGCCCGCGCAGCCGAGGTAATCCAGTTGAACCTTTCAGCACCTCAGACCTGGCGCGCCCCACGTCTGCGTGGTGACGAGACCGGCATCGCATCATCCGGTATCCCCGTCTACGTCCACGCCCCGTATCTCGTGAACCCGGCTTCGATCAACCCTGAATTGCGTGAAAAGTCCCGCAGATGTCTGCAGGAACAGACCCGTGCTGCCGCGACCGTAGGGGCTCGTGGCCTCGTCGTCCACGGTGGACACCCCACGGGAGGCGGCACGCTCGAAGACGGAATTTCCGGTTGGCTGGAGGTTCTGTCCGGATGGACACCGGAGGTCCCAATCCTGATAGAGAACACCGCAGGCGGCTCAGCAGCTGTTGCGCGCCACATCGACTCACTTGCTCGCCTTTTCACCGCCCTCCGTGAAGCAGGTCATGAACCTGGCTTCACGCTGGACACCTGCCACGCGCACGCTGGTGGCATGGATCCGTCAGGAATCATCCCAGCAATCCTGTCAGCAACGGGGCGAATCGATCTCGTGCATCTGAATGATTCGAAAGACGATTTCGGGTCAGGGCGGGACCGCCACGAGAACTTCGGGCAGGGGAAGGTTGATCCTGACTGGCTCATCGAGGTCGTACGTTTGGCTGGCGCACCTGTCGTGGTTGAGACCCCGAACGGTGCTGACGCGATGGCCGCAGACATCGCCTGGGTTCACGACCGGCTCTGAGACCCCTTCTTCCTTCACGAACCAACGTGCTGTACCCAACCGGCGGATGCGTCGGAAGGCGGGTTGACGATCTGCACTTGCCGCCGACGGTAGCCAGAGCATACATGCACCGACCTTCGGTGCCGGCCCCACAAACAAGGAGCTTGTTTCATAGATAGGAGACACCGCCGATGAATGAACTGGTGGTGAACAACCAAATTGTCGCAGGACAGCTGCAGTCGCAGCGTTACCTGAGCGATGCCATTGCTATTGCGCAATTGATCGAATTCCGCAGCCACGGGCTGAAAGCAGGCGTACGCCGCTCGAAGCACGATTGGATCGCAGCCGTGCTGACAAATGACGAATCGTCGATGGTCGTATTCAGAGATGGGTACACCAGTGAAGCTGCTGCCGTCGCAGCAGCTCGCGACGCACTGAAGGAAATTTCAGCGCACTGACAATCAATGTTCGAAACCCCCGCCTGATGGCGGGGGTTTCTTGCTTTCAGCGAACCGATAATCCTTGCCCTCTACCATTCTGGGCTTCACGGCCTCCGGTCTGGCCATTTGAGCTCCAGCCCCGACGGTAAAAGACACTGAACGCCCTACAGGCGTACTTCCCCAACCAACGGCCTAGCAGCCGCCGAACAAAGGAGACAACTTCCCATGGAAGGAGTCCGAATCGTCCTACCGGACGCAGGCAACAGCAACCGACGTGCAGCTTTCGCTGCGTTGATTGCAACACTCGTGACAGGCATGGTCTACTCCGTGTCCACTGGCGCGTCTGCATCCATCACGACAACTGTCTCGAGCGCCAATAGCGCCACGACTACATCAGCACTAAAGGGATCGGCATCCCTGATTCCCAAAAAGGGCGCCCCAACAACTGATCACGTATCTT
>Ga0209550_10001571_pt1 | contig 21877 bp, 22 predicted proteins | sample LauGreSuBDMM15SN_2_FD_187567 | JGI IMG/M metagenome (GOLD analysis project Ga0209550, IMG submission 187567) | Freshwater lake microbial communities from Lake Michigan, USA - Su13.BD.MM15.SN (SPAdes) (version 5) | ecosystem: Environmental > Aquatic > Freshwater > Lake | place: Lake Michigan... | reverse complement strand
GGGACGTGGGCGCGGTCGGGGCGGAAGCAGAAGGCATGACGCGAAGCAACCGAAGCCATATTCCACGTCAATTCCAACGACGACCGCACCGCCGCCGGCGGCGAAAGGATTACGAACGGTAGGGACGCCTCTCCGAGGCGTCCGCCAAATCGGGCGCAACTTCCTAGCCAATCCCACCCCAGAGGACGGCTACGGAGAGCCGTCCCCACCTGTTCCATCCACCGTTTAGAACGGCACTTCCTCGTCCGACGGATGAGTCGGTGCCACCGCCGCCAGCTCAGCCGCTGCGGCCGCGCTCACACCGGCTGACGCCGGCTTCACGACATCGGCCTGCCCGAGGGTGCCTTTGTTTTGGTGCCAAAGCGTGCGTGCCGCGTTGCGGAGGGTCGTCTCCTGCGGACGCGCGGGATACGGTTTGCCGCTGCTGTCGAGGCGCGGCGGTTGCTCCGTCGCATACCACGAGAGCGATCGCTCGCTGAGCTTGGAGAGCGCGACGCCGTTGTTTTTTCCGAAATGGACCTGCACGTCGCCCGCGTTGGGCACGACCTCGGTCGGTTGCGGGATAATCTCGTCGCCACCCATGCCGCCGCCGCTGCTCGCGTAGCTGGTTGCCGTGCTCAGAGCGCGGACCGGAGCGCTGCGGGGGGCGCTTTTGGTCGCCTCGGTCAGGAGCGTCCGGATGCTTACCAATTCTTCGTGGATGGATTTGAGAATGTCTTCGTTCATGCGGGATAAAGAGCACCCCAGCTCGGTGCCCTCGAACCGCGCTGGCAAACACTTTTCTCCGCCGGCAAAGCCGCCCCCGAATCGGAGCCCCTGCCCTCACCTCTCGGCCCCCGATTGCCCTCTTAGATATAATACATCTCGGCCTGCTGCTTGGTCGCGAGTTGGTTGAGCGTGTAGCTCTTGGTCTTCTTCACGAGCGTGGTTCCGATTTCGTCCCAGATTTGTTTCATGCGGCGACCGCTGCGGCCCGCGACATTGCCGCTTAGATGCAGGCACTCGCCCTCGACGGCCATCAAGATGTCGTAGAGCGAAATCTCCTCTGGAGCGCGCGCAAGCGTGAAGCCGCCTTGGCTGCCGCGCCGGCTCACGATGAGCCCGTGCGTGCGGAGCTTGCCGAGAATCTGCGCGAGGAAACTCGCCGGCACTTCTTCGGTCTTGGCGAGCTGCTCGATCTGCGCGAGTTCGCCCGAGCTGTGGAGCCGCGCCAGCTCCGCCATCACGCGACACGCATAGTCCACTTTCACGGAGATTTTCATATTGGGTGGGTGCGCGCGAACGTCTCCGGCTGCTCAGATTACGTAATCGGCGTTCACCGTTTGCACGATTTCGCGGGGCGGCCGCATCATGCCCGCTGCCACCGTCGTATTGGTGCCCGGCTCGATCAAGATAAACGAACCGGTAAGCCGGTTCGTCGCGTAGCCGTCGAATACCAAGGGCTTCGCCGCGCGCAGGCGAATTTCGCCGATGTCGTTCATCGCGAGCTCGGCCGGCGCGGACCCGGATTCGAGAGTATCGAGGTTCAGTTTGCTCACGATCTCGGTGATCGCCACCTGCACGGTGTGGGCCGTGTGTTTGAGGAAATATTTCCTCCCGGTTTGAAGCGGGCGGGGGTGCATCCAGCACACTTCGGCCTGCAAGTCGGCGTGCGAGCCGGGCAGATGCGCGTCGAGCCCGACCAGCATCGAACCGCGGCTGATATCGATGTCGTGCTCAAGCACGAGGGTGACGGACTGCGGGCAGAACGCCTCCTGCACCGGCCCGTCGAAGGTCCAGATTTGCTTCACCGTGGTCGTGAGGCCGGCGGGGAACGCGATGATTTTCTGCCCGACGCGCACGATGCCGCCCGCAATTTGTCCGCTAAAGCCACGGAAATCATGGAGCGCCGCGTCGGTGGGATTGTTGGGCCGGTTGACCCACTGCACGGGCAGGCGAAACCCGTTGAGATTCCAATCGCTCGCGATGTGAACCGTCTCGAGGTGACCGAGCAACGTCGGGCCGACATACCACGGGGTGTGCGGCGAAGCATCGACGACGTTGTCCCCGTTGAGCGCACTCATCGGGATGAACTTCACGTCCTTGATATCGAGGCGCGGAAGAAACTCTTCGAACTGCGCGCGGATCTCCAGGAAGCGCGCCTCGCTCCATCCGACGAGGTCCATTTTGTTCACGGCCACGACGAGGTGTGGGATGCGCAGGAGCGCAGCGATCGCGGTGTGGCGGCGGCTCTGCTCGATCACACCAAGGCGGGCATCGACGAGCACGATGGAGAGATTGGCCAGCGAGGCGCCCGTCACCATGTTGCGCGTGTATTGGACGTGGCCCGGAGTGTCCGCGATGATGAACTTCCGGCGCGGCGTCGCAAAGTAGCGGTAGGCGACGTCGATCGTGATGCCCTGCTCGCGCTCGGCGCGAAGCCCGTCAGTGAGGTTGGCGAGATTGATCTGCCCGCCGCCAGTGATATCGGCCGAACGTTCCAAGGCCTCGATCTGATCTTCCATCAGCGATTTCGAATCGTAAAGGAGCCGCCCGATGAGCGTGGATTTACCGTCGTCGACGCTGCCGCAGGTATTAAAGCGGAGGATGTCAACCGGAAGAGGAGAAGCGGTGTTCAAAGGCATGAAGGGAGACGGCGAAAAGTTGGGCATCAAAAGTAACCCGCTTTTTTGCGGTCTTCCATCGCGGCCTCGGAGGACTTGTCGTCGGCGCGCGAGCCGCGCTCGGTCACGCGGGCGGCGGCGATCTCGGCGATGATATCGGCCATGGTCGAGGCGGGCGACTCGACGCAGCCCGTGCTGATGATGTCGCCGATGGTGCGCACGCGCACGACGAGTTCGCGCACGTCCTCGCCCGGCTTCGGCGGCTGGAGGGCGTTCACCGGCAACCATTGGCCCGCTCGTCGCACGCAGAGGCGTTGGTGGCTAAAGTAGATGCTCGGCACCTCGAGTTGCTCGCGCTGGATATACTCCCACACGTCCATCTCGGTCCAGTTGCTGATCGGGAAAACGCGCATGTTTTCCCCGGGGTTCAGGCGACCGTTGTAGAGGTTCCAGATCTCCGGGCGCTGGTTCTTCGGATCCCATTGACCGAAGCTGTCGCGGAAACTGAAGAAACGCTCCTTCGCGCGGGCTTTCTCTTCATCGCGACGCGCGCCGCCGATGCAGCAATCGAAGCGAAACTCATCGATGGCCGCGAGCAGCGTCGGAATCTGAAGCCGGTTGCGGCTGATCTCGCCGGGGGCAGGCATCGCGATGCCCTTGGCGATGGCGTCCTCGACGGTGCGAATAATGAGCTTCGCGCCGAGCTGCTTCGCGCGCCGGTCGCGGAATTCGTTTAACTCCGGGAAGTGATGACCGGTGTCGACGTTGAGCAGCGGCATCGGAAACTCCGACGGGCGAAACGCTTTTTCCGCCAGACGCAGGAGGCAGATGGAGTCCTTGCCACCGGAGAAAAGGAGCGCCGGCCGCTCGAATTCGCCCGCGACCTCGCGCATGATGTGGATGGCCTCGGTTTCGAGGTGCTGGAGATGGTCGAGATGGTAGTTGCTCACGGTGGTCGGAGTTCGGAAATCGAAGAGAGAAATGGCCCAAGGCCAGATGCTGGACGGCCAATCACGAACTGCGAGCCCCGAGCTCCGCGACGGCCGCGCCGTGCGCCGCCGATTTGCCCCACGAGGCGTGCAATCCACATTCGCGTTTCTCGTCGGCCTTCGCCGGATCGAAGTAGTCCCACTCGCTCGGCAACTGGTGCCGCGTCAGGTAGGCCTCGATTTCGACGTCGCTGAAATAGAAAAGCGGACTCACCTTGAGCGCTCCAAAGTTTTCATCGAGGGACACGATATCGAGGCCCGCGCGATTAGGATTCTGGACCTTGCGTAGGGCCGTGATCCACACCAACGGCGCCAACTCCTTCATCCCACGTTGAAACGGCTCCAACTTCATCACCGCGCTGAATTTCTTCAGGCCCTCCTCGTCTTCCGTGGTCGGAATTGGGCCATAAATCGCGTCCCGATGCGCCGCAGTCACCCGGGGAAGATAGGATTTTAAATTGAGGCCGAAGCGGACGCGCAACGCTTCGGCGTGCTGGTAGGTCGCCGGCCGGTTGTAACCGTGATCGACCCAAAGCACCGGAATTTCAGCCGCGGCCTGCACCGCAAGATGCAGAATTGCAGCTTCATACGGACGGAAATTGGTGGATACGATCGCACGGCCCGGAGCTTGGGCCACCGCCCAACGCACGATCTCCAACGGCGACTGAAGCCGCAGCTTAGCGTTCAGTTGGACGAGGTCTTCGGATGAAAATGTTGGCATAACAAGAAGACTGCTTGCCTCATCCTTCCGGCGGGTAAAGGCTAAAACTCGTCATATTTACTAAAGTAGTCATGTTTACCGAAAACACCCCCACTTTTGCCCCGAGCGATGCCTGGACCGGCCGCGTCGCCTTGGTCGGCGCCGGACCCGGCGACCCGGAGTTGCTCACCCTCAAGGCCCACCGACTCATCCGCGGGGCGGATGCCGTGGTGCATGACTATCTCGTCGCGTCAGCGATTCTTGCACTCGCCCGACCCGATTCGGAGAAAATTTTCGTAGGTAAAAAGGGCGGAGGTTTTTGCTGCCCGCAGACGGAGATCGAAGCGATTTTGATCCGACTCGCCCGCGAGGGTAAAACCGTCGTTCGGCTGAAGGGCGGCGACCCGTTCATCTTTGGGCGCGGTGGCGAAGAAGCCGAAGCCCTCGCCGCCGCCGGCATCCCTTTCGAGGTCGTGCCCGGCGTCACCTCCGCTCTCGCGGCCGCCGCTTATGCCGGCATCCCTTTGACGCATCGCAGCCATGCCAGCGGCGTTGTCTTCCTCACCGGCCATGAAGATCCCACCAAACCCGACGCTGCGATTCGCTGGGAAGACTACGCCAAACTCGGCGCGACGCTCTGTCTCTACATGGGCATGAAGAACCTAGAAATCATCACGCGTCGCCTCCAAACCGGCGGTCTTGCGGGCACCACCCCGGTGGCGGTGATCCAATCTGCCACCACCGGCGGGCATCGTCAGCTTTTGGCCACGCTGGCCACGGTCGCTCTCGAGTCCGAGCACGCGGGCTTCGGCGCTCCGTCGATCGTCGTCATCGGCGAGGTTGCCGCCCTCAGCGACAAACTCGCTTGGTTTGCCCGCGAGAGCGTCCCCGCTACGTTCGTCGCCAACGCGAGCGATTGAACCCGTTCCCATCCCCATGACCATCGTCCTCATCGACAACGGCTCCCTCGAGCCTGCCGCGACCCTCAACCTTCGCACCGTCGCCAACCAACTGTCCGCCGAGGTGGGCGTTCACATTCACCCGATTTCTTGGAAGCACAGCGACCGCATCTCCCTCGCCGCGCTCGACGGCGACGCTGCGGCTTGGACCTTGCTCCCTTGGATGGCCGCTCAACTTGCCGCCGGGGAACGCGACTTTGTTTTCATTCCGTTTTTCATCAGCGCGCAAGGCGCCATCAGCTCGGCGCTCCGCCAAGACCTTGAAAAACTCCAGACTCCGGCCACGCCGTTTCGCTTCACCTTCACCGCCAGCCTCGCGAGCACCGATGCGATCCCGCGCATCATCGCCGCCCGCATCCGCCAGACGATCAAAACTGCGGGAATCACGCTCACGCCACCGCCGGTCATCGTCGTCGATCACGGCGGGCCCTCCCCTCTTTCCGCCGCGCTGCGTAACCAGATGGCCGATATGGTTCGCCTACTCCTACCGGGCTCAACGGTCGGCCCCGTCGTCGCCGCCTCGATGGAGGGCGAAGAGCACCCTCACAACCATCCGTTCCTCGCCGACCAACTGCGCGCCCCCGGCTTCAACTCCGGCCCGGTGATCATCGCTTTGCTCTTCCTCTCACCCGGTCGCCACGCCGGTCCCGGCGGCGACATCGCGCAAATCTGCGGCGCCGCCGAACTCGAAAATCCGGCCCTCCGCTGTGACCTCACTGAGCTGATCGGCACGCACCCGCTTGCGGCTGACGCTCTCGCGCTCGCCCTGCGCCAGACTCTTTCCCAACTCCAGACCTCCGAATCCTCCATGTCCGACCACCCAACCTCCGCACCCACTGCGTCGAAACCGCTCGTCAAAAACGAGACGATCAAGGCCGAAAGCAATTTTCTCCGCGGCCACATCCTCCGCGACCTTGCCGATCCCGCAACCGGCACGATCACGGAGGACAGTTCCCTCCTGACCAAATTCCACGGCATCTACCCACAAGACGACCGCGATCTCCGAAACCAACGCCGCAAAGAGAACAAAGAAAAAGCCTTCTCGTTCATGGCGCGCATCCGCGTCCCCGGCGGCGTCTGCTCCCCGGCCCAATGGCTCGCCCTCGACGCGCTCGCCGACTCCCACGCCAACGGCACCCTCAAGATCACCACCCGCCAAGCCTTCCAGTTTCACGGCATTCTCAAGGGCAACCTCCGCCCCGCCATCAAAGCGGTGAACGCCCAGCTCATGGACACCCTCGCGGCGTGCGGCGACGTCAACCGCAACGTCATGGCCAACCCCAATCCCGACCAGTCCGCGCTCCACGCCGACGTCCTCCGCCTCGCCAAGGCCATCAGCGATCACCTCTCCCCCCGCACCCGCGCCTACCACGAAATCTGGGTCGCCGACGAACTCGTCGCCGGCGGCGAGCCCGACCATGAGCCGCTCTACGGCTCGACCTATCTTCCCCGGAAATTCAAGACCGTCATCGCTATCCCGCCGAGCAACGATGTCGATATCTACGCCCACGATCTCGGCTTCATCGCCATCGCGGACGAGTCCGGGAAAAAACTCCTCGGCTTCAACGTCACCGTCGGCGGCGGTCTCGGCATGTCGCACAACCAGATCGAAACCTACCCGCGCCTCGCCGACATCCTTGGCTTCTGCACCCTCGACCAGGTCGTCGACGTCGCCGAAAAAGTCATGCTCGTCCAGCGCGACTACGGCGATCGCACCGACCGCAAACACGCGCGGCTCAAATACACCATCGCCGACCGCGGCATCGTCTGGTTCCGCGCCGAAGTCGAGAAACGCCTCGGCTATTTCCTAAGTTCCCCGCGCCGCTTCGAATTTACCTCCACCGGCGACCGCTACGGCTGGGTCGAGAGCGAACATGGCAACGCGCACTACACCCTTTTCATCATGAGCGGCCGCGTAAAGGACGACCTCAAGCTCGCGCTCCGTGAAATCGCCACCGCGCACACCGGCGACTTCCGCCTCACCGCCAATCAAAATCTCATGATCGCCGGCGTCACTCCGGCGCAGCGTCCCATGATCGAGGCTCTCCTCAAAAAGCACGGTCTCGACTCCGCCAACTCCGCCTCCGGTCTGGCCCTCAACGCCATGTCGTGCGTCGCCCTGCCCACCTGCGGTTTGGCCCTCGCGGAAAGCGAACGCTACTTGCCCGAGCTCGTACAGAATCTCGAAGCCGAGATCGAAGCCGCCGGCCTCCGCGACGACGCGATCACGCTGCGCATCACCGGCTGTCCCAACGGCTGCGGCCGTCCCTATCTCGCCGAGATCGGTTTCGTCGGCCGCGCCCCCGGCAAATACAACATCTACCTCGGCGCCGCCTTCAACGGCTCCCGTTGCAACACCCTCTTCAAAGCCAGCGTGCCCGTCGCCGAAATCGTCCCGCTCCTCGGGCCGATCATCCGGCGCTACGCCCTGGAGCGCACCCCCGGCGAACGCTTCGGCGACTTCACCCTCCGCGCGGCCTACGTGAACCACACCGGCACTCCCGCCGATTTCCACGAAGCCAAAGCCTCGGAAAAACCCGCCCCTGCGACCGCCTGATCACTTGCGGCGCCCGCTCCGGGCTAGACCGGCAAATTAAAAAAAGTTGGCCGGCCACATACCCCTATGTGGCCGGCCCTTGCTTTCTTACTTACCCCAATCTCCCCCGCTAGGCGGAGGAGAAATTAAAGTTTCGCCCATACAGATAGCACAGAAACGGCGATGTGCCAGTGTTCGGCTCATTTTTTATCTTCCTGAAAGATTTTTTGTTTTTCAGAACGCAGCCGAAGCTAACCTCGCATCTTTTTCGTGCCTTTACGCCGATTCACGGGCAATCATCGGCCCATGAAGACCCGCCGCGAAATCGTCGCCAACTGGCTCCCCCGCTACACCGGCGTTCCCCTCAACAAATTCGGTGGCTACATCTTGCTGACCAACTTCGACCGCTACGTTCAGCTCTTTGCCCAATGGCACCGCGTCCCCGTCATGGGCAAAGACAAGCCCATGACCTCCGCCACCGCTGGCGACATCACGATCATCAACTTCGGCATGGGCAGCGCCACCGCCGCCACCGTGATGGACCTACTCAGCGCCATAAAACCCAAGGCCGTGCTCTTCCTCGGCAAGTGCGGGGGCGTTAAACACCGCGCCGAAATTGGCGACCTCATTTTGCCTATCGCCGCCATCCGCGGCGAGGGCACGAGCAACGACTATTTCCCCCCCGAGGTGCCCGCCCTGCCCTCGTTCGCCCTGCAAAAAGCCATCTCGACCACCATCCGCGACTTCGCCCGCGATTATTGGACCGGCACGATTTATACCACCAACCGCCGCGTCTGGGAACACGACGAGGCGTTTAAAAAATACCTCAAAAAAATCCGTGTTCTCGCCGTCGATATGGAGACCGCGACGATTTTCATGACCGGTTTTTTCAACGAAATCCCCACCGGCACGCTGCTGCTCGTCTCCGATCAGCCGATGGTCCCCGAGGGGGTAAAGACCGCCGAGAGCGACAAGCAGGTCGACGAGAAATTCGTCAACGACCACCTCAAGATCGGTATCGCCGCCCTCAAACAGCTTCTCAACAAGGGCCTCACGGTAAAGCACCTCCGGTTTTGAACCGCCGCCCTTCATGCGAATCCGCCCGCACTTGCTCGCAGCCTTGGCCGCCTTCGCCGCCGCGCCCGCTTTTGCCGTTACCAATTCCGCCAGCCTCACCCTCGCCTTTGACCCGCCGCACAGTCCGCCCGCCGTGGTAATCCGGCGACCCGCCGACTACCTCTGCGCCACGGTCACGATCCGCAGCACCGCCAAGGACACCGATCGCCAAGCCGTCGCGATCCAAGAAACCATCCGGCGGCTCACCACCGCCGTGCAACGCTCCAACACGTTTCAGCTCCATCAAGGCCCCGTGCGCGTCTTCGGTGCCGGCTCTGGGAGCAGTTTTCTCTCGGGCAAAACCAACTACGCCCCCGGCTCGCTTCAGACCAGCCTTCGTATCTTGAGCCCGCTCACACCCGACGCCGAAGTTTTCGAAATCATTCGCCAAATCAGTCTGTTTATCGCCCGAATCGAAGTGCCCAACGACGCCGAAGTCCGCGTCGTCTCCACGACGATGGCGGTCGCCGATGCCGAGCAACAACGTGACCGGCTCATGCAGCTCATCCGCGAGCAGATCGCCAAGACTCGCGAGCAACTCGGCGCCAACGTCCTCACCGTCACCGGCCTCGACGGCCCCGTGCTCGTTCGCCAACTCGACCCGCTCTTCGTAGAGCTCTACCTCGACTACCAACTCAGCGCCACCCTCGAGAAACTGCCCGATAGCCAAGGCCGCTGATTGCCTCGGCAACTCACCGTCCACGCCCGACGCATCCGCGAACTCTACGCCGCCCGCGTCCGCCGCACCGGCTCCCGCCCCTGACGACCCGCCGAGCTCGCCCGAGGTTTTATCGACGACACCGGCGATCTCATGGAGCTCAGCGTGGTCAAAGCAGACCTGCGCCCGGCGAAGAACCTCGACGCCGTCCTCGCCCACGAACTTTCCGCCTGCCTCGAGTCGATCCTCCGCGCCGACGCCTAATACCAACGTCCCTTAATTTCTAGACGTTTGTCATTGCGAGGTGCGCGAAGCGCGCCGTGGCAATCCATGGATTGCTTCGTCGCCGCGCTTCTCGCAATCGCAGTCTGTTGATCAAGGGACGTTGGTATAAAACGTGAAACTTGAGCCCGCCTTCCTGGCGACGATGCGCCCCCTCGCCGTCCACCTAAAACCGCCGGTTGAAATCACCCGCCCCACCCGTCGCCTCCGCCGCAAACAACCCTCAAAAGGCCCTCAATCGCACCTTCATTTTGTTATCTAACGGATGACAAATTTCTTAATCCCCTCCAATTAGGCCACCTCGCTCGTCCGCTCAATTTGTCATCTTATGGATGACATTATTGAGCGTTACCGTTTCTGCTTTTTTAAATGAGAACGGACCGTTTTTCCGGTCTCCACCGAGTTCCACTTGTCATCTAATAGATGACAAATTTTCCCTTCACGCCTCCGCTCACCGGTGCAACCAGTATGGCGATTTGTCATCTAATAGATGACAAAAGTCCACCGACCGACGAACCTGCCGCCATGAACTACCCCCCGTCCTCCAACTTCAACCAACTCCTCAAACTGACCGCACCGCTCGTCGCGGGAGCCGAAGCCCTCACCCGTCACGCCCGTCAACAACTGGCCCGCGCCGACCGGAAGCCCACACCCGGCGCCGCTCTTCGGCCCGGCCCCGACACGCCCCTTTGGAACGAACTTGCACGCGCCGCCTCTCTTCAACTGCGCAAGCGGGGCGAAAAAGCCAAACTCGCGCGGGTGCTCGGAGTCTCGCGCCAACGTTTGCATATGCTGCTCGTCAGCCGGGTCGCCTGTCCCGACGCCGAACGCGCTCTCCTCCTCGTGCTTTGGCTAAACGCCCGCAAAGCCGGCCTGGACCCCGCCTGACCGACCGCTCCGGCAACCGCTCCGCTCCCGGCCGAACCCGGCGCGTCACTTCGCCGAATCGCGCCGATCTGTTTGTCATCTAATAGATGACAATCTTTCCGGCAAAGGTATCGCCTCGCCGACCGAGAACACCGCTCAGAATCGGGAAGTGTCCCCGGAAATTTGTCATCCAATAGATGACAAACTTTCCTACGCCTTCGCCCTGCGCGGACTCGCTTTTTTTCGGGGGGCGCACCAGCGATCAGGTCACCACGTCGAACCAAAACGGCACGAATTTCTCGCGCCCGTTGATCTTGAGTTGGGCCCAAATAACGTAGCGTCCCGCCGCCGGAATCGTGATCTTGAACGAGAGCTTGGGCTTGATGGAATCCGGCGCCGCGCCCAGGTCCGCATCCATCGGGTGCAGGTGCGCGAATCCGCTCCGCGCCGTGTCGAAAGCGACCAAGTGCGCATACGCATCCATCACCGGCTCAAGACCGACCGCGCCCCCGCCCGTGTTCGTCACCGAAAACTTCAAATCTGTCGCTTGCCCCGCGCGGATCTGCCGGGTCGCCGGGGCTAGCTCGAGGCGGTAGGCATCCCGTTGCACAATCCAGCTGGGCGTCATCACCGCCGCCAATCCTAGGGTCGAGAGCTGCTCGCCCGCCACGACCAAATCAACATTGGCGTAAAGACTGCGATTCGTCGCCGCAGGGGTGAAATCCGCGAAGATCCGGTAGATGCCGCCGAGCTTGGGAGTGAAGGTAAAGCTCCACTCGCCAGGGACGCGGGTCGGCTCGGGGTGCAGGTGCTGGTAGTCTGTGAGCGAGGGATCAGCGATCAACAGGTGCAGCTTGCGGGTGTGCATCACGACCAAGTCCTCCGGTGCGATCGGCTTATTGTTCGCCGTGGTCATCCGCAACGTCACTTGCACTTCGCGACCCGCCGTGGGCGCCGCGGCCGTTTTCAACGTCAAAGCCACGGGCGAAGTCGCCGCGATCACCGAGATGAACTGAGGGTTCGACGGGTCGCACATCTCGATCGTATTCTTTCCCGTCGACCGGAAATCCATGTGATTCAGGTCCGTCCCCGTGGGCAGGAATCGAAAGAAAACATAAAGCGAAACCGCCCCGAGCGTGATCCAAACGAACTGTCGCCGTTGGGCGGAACCGAGCGCCGAATTCGGCGTGCCGGGTGTGGTCGTGGTCATGGTTGTTTCATTTTCGCGACAAAATCCTTTGGCTCCCACACACTGCCGTCGGTCCGGTGGATGATCTTACCCCGTTCGTCGATCAGGAGCGTCGTGAGCGTGTGCTTGAGAAAATCGCCTTCGAGTTCGGCGATGACGCCGAACTGGGTGAGCAGATCACGGATCGCGCTGTCCGGCCCGGTGAGGAACAAGAAATTCGCGGTGTCGATACCCCGCACCGACGCGTATTCCTTGAGCACTCCCGGCGTGTCGAAAACGGGATCGAGCGTGATCGATACAAACTCGATGTTCGGCACCGCAGCGTCCTTGGCGAGTTTCTGCGTCGCCATCATTTTTGCCGTCGCCGCCGGGCACATCGTCGCCACGGGACAGCGGGAAAAGATAAAGTTCATCATCACTTTCTTTCCGCGAAAGTGCCCGCCGGGAATCACCCGTCCCTCCTGATCGAAGAGGGTAAAGCTCGGCACGGTTTCCCCCACCTCGCGATAAGCATTCTTACCGCGCGTCTTGGTGTCCTCGCGCAGCCCCCGCGCAGCGTCAGCGACGGCCGCCGTCGCCAACTTTTCGTCCGGCCAAATTTTTTCCAAGCGGAAATCGCCGGTCTCACTCGGAATCAGATCGGCCCGGATGCGTTGACCCACTTTGGCCACTGCCAGATCGCCCGGGCTCACGATGAACTCCATCGTCATCGCCGGCATGTAGTCTTTGATTTCGTCGTGGTAGACGATGAGCACCTTGCGGGCCGCATCGATCCCCGTGATTTCACCGGTCAAAGGATAACGCTCGGCCACCTCTTTTTTGGCCGAGGCTGCGGGTTTTGATGCTACCGCCGCGGTTTCGCCCGACGTCGCCGCAGACTGAGTGCCGGACTTCGGCGCGGCGGGCCGGCCACAACCACCCAAAGCCAACGCAAGGACTGCTCCCAGGGTCGGCGGCCATGCCCGTGCATTAGATTTCATGACGCAACGGATTCGCCGGAGCATAACTTTGTCAAAGGGTTTGCCGGTAATTGAAGTGTGCCTTCTATTCGCCGCCTTCCCTCTTATGCCTGCTTCGACGACCACGCTTCGTAATTCCGCTTACCAAGGCGGGCTCTCGGTATTTGCCACGACCGCCGCCGTGTGGGTGTTCGTCTTGGTGACGCTCGGAGCGTTTACCACGACGATTGGCGCCGGGATGGCGTTCCTCGATTGGCCGCTTTCCAACGGCTCGGTCAACCCCGAGGGCTGGCTTACTGATATGGCGATGTTCGCCGAGCATTCGCACCGCCTGACCGGCACCGTGATGGGAGTTTTTGCAATCGGACTTGCCGTCTGGCTCCACCGCACCGTTGCCCGCCGTTGGCTGCGGCAGCTCGGATGGTGTGCGCTCGGCATCGTCATCATCCAAGGTCTAATCGGGGGCAAACGCGTGCTGCTCGATGCGACCCAGGTGCCCGGTTTCGAGATGTCATTGGGGCAAATGCTGCGCGTGCCCCACGGCGTTCTCGCCCAGATTTACGTCTGCATATTGGTCGCCATCGCCCTGGGGTGTTCCCGCCGGTGGATCGAGGGCATCGTTGCGGTGGGGCCCCGAGTCCGATCGGCCGCCGTGGCCTGCGTCGCGCTGCTGCTCGTCCAACTCACGGTTGCGGTGTTCATGCGTCACAACCACGCCGGCATGGCCATACCGACATTTCCCTTTTCTTCCGCCGACCACGCGATTTTGCCGCCGCACTGGGACTATCGCGTCGCCCTTCAGTTCGCCCACCGCGTGATCGCCGTCGTTCTCACCGTCGCAATTTTGATCTTATGGTTGCGCGTGCGCCGCGATTCGGGGGCGTCGACTCTTCTGAGGAATCTGGCGCACGGACTGCTCGCCCTGCTCGTGGTTCAGGTTTTGTTCGGGGCCTCAATCATCTGGAGCCAACGCCGGCCCGACATCACGACGGCCCACGTCATCGTCGGCGCGGCCACGCTCGCGACCGCCTTCGCTCTCGCTTGCCTCGCCCACCGGAACGCCATCGAGTCTTCCGAGACCAACGCCTCCCGCCCATGACTGCCAATCCCGCCCTCGCGGCACCTTCAGCCAAATTCTCCGACTATTTCGAACTCACCAAGCCCCGGTTGAGCTTGTTGTCGGTGCTGACCGCGCTCGCAGCCTACGCTGCGGCCCGCCCGGAATTTAGCACCGCACAGCTTATCTTCGTGGCGGTCGGCACTTCGCTCGCGGCCGGTGGCGTGGCGGTGCTCAATCAATGGCTCGAATCCGACACCGACGCGCAGATGAAACGCACCGCCGACCGGCCGATTCCAACCGGGAAAGTCGCCACTGGCTCGGCCTTTGTGTTGGGCGGGCTGATGTGCGTCGGGGCGCTTTTCATTTTGTTCTCCCGCGTGAACTACCTCTGCGCCGGCGTCGCGTTACTCACGATGATCGCTTACCTAGGATGGTATACGCCGGCGAAACGTTGGTCGCGTTGGAGCACCGAAATCGGCGCGATTGCGGGCGCGTTGCCGCCGCTCATCGGCTGGACCGCCGCCGAAGGCCGTGTCTCCGAACTCGGCTGGATTTTCTTCGGCATCCTTTTCTTTTGGCAAATCCCCCATTTCATGGCGATCGCCTGGACCTACCGACGGGACTACTCGGCGGTCCATTTCCCGATGCTTCCCGTGCGCAATGAAAAAGGCGGTTTCGTAGCCGCATGGTCCCTCGCCAACACCCTGGGTCTGCTCGTCGTGAGCTTACTTCCTTGGGCACTCGGCTTCGCCACCGTGTGGTCCGGCGCGGTCGCCTTGGCCGGCGGCGTCGGGTTTGTCGCCTGTGCCGTGCGGTTTCTTCGCGCCGAGGGTCGTGATGTCGCGGCCCGCCGGCTTTTTCACTGCTCGATCGCTTACTTGCCGCTCGTCCTCGGAGCGCTCGTGGCGGACCGCATCGTTAACTTCTAAGCCCGCCACGCCATGACAATCAACGACATCCCAGCGATCAACGCCTCGCTCAACGCCCTCGCGACCGTCCTCATCTCGACCGGATTTGTTCTCATCAAGACCGGCCACAAAATCGCCCATCGCGCCGCGATGATCAGCGCCGGCATCGTCTCGGCCGTTTTCCTTGTCGGCTACGTGAGCCACAAAATTCTCAAAGGGATGGCGGCCGGCGCGGGCGAAGCGGTTCACACGCAATTCGGCGGGGAGGGCGCGATCCGCACCGTGTATTATGTGATGCTCATCACCCATGTCATTCTGGCGATCGCCATCGCCTACCTTGTCCCCCGCACCTTCGCGCTGGCGTTCAAGGGCGAGTTCGAGCGTCACAAAAAATGGGCGCGGATCGTGTTTCCCATTTGGCTCTACGTTTCCGTCACCGGCGTGCTCGTCTACTTCTTTCTCTACCAATGGTGGCCCTCCGCAAACTAAAGGCGCGCATCGCCCTTAGTCCCTGACCAACAAAAGAAAAAGGCCGCGCATTTAAGCGCGGCCTTTAATTTTTTTAAGCTGAGATTATTTAACCGTAATCACGCCCTTCATGCCGACCATATAGTGCGCCGGGAACGAACAGATGAAAGGATAGTCGCCGGTTTCAGCCGGGACCTTAAAGAGGAACTCGGAGGATTTACGCGGCCCGATCAATTCGGAGTGCGCCAAAACTTGGTCTTGGAAAGCCGGAGGCAGATACTCCGAGGCTTTTGCCGTAGTGGCGGCGGCGGCATAGGCAGCCGTGTCGGCGCCTTTTTTGAGGATGACGATATTGTGGCCCATCGCCTCTTTCGGCATTTGGCCGATGTTCGTGAGGATGATTTTCAACGTCTCGCCGGGCTTCGCCTCGATTGCGGTGAGGTTAAATTTCATGTTATCACCGGCGGTGATTTCAATGACCCTCGGGCCGGCGGTGGCCGGAGCCGGGGCTGCCGATGCGGCGGCCGGAGCCGAGGCGGACTCTTTTTGGCCGCAGCCGGAGACAAGCAGTGCCGAAGTAAATGTTGCTAGAATGAGATAGTTTTTCATACCCCGCGAACCTCAACACCTGTTTCGGCGCTGGCAAACGCGAATCATCAAAAGTAGCGGAGCCACTTAGGACCGTGAGTTGGCATCATGATTTCGCGATTATCGCAGAAGTGCCTAACTTATGCACAACGAAGACCGATTAATACGTAACGAAACCATCACGCACCGCATTGCAGTCCCTGCTACCCCACCCACGTTCACTATCTTGCAGAATTATGACTTGAATCACCGGTGGGTTGACGAACTCTAGAAAAACTTTGTCGCCAACTCGGGACTTTTCGAAAATCACCAAATCTTTCTATGCGTCTTGCTACAATCCTCTCATCCGCCGCCCGCTGGGGCCGGACGGTCCTTGCTGTCGGAGCGGTTTCACTGCTTTCCGCTTGTGACTATAATTTTTGGCGGATGGACGGTCACCAATCGACCATCAAGGTCGAAGGGCCGGTCGCGAGATCGCAACTGGAGGTTTTTTATGTGACCTGCTGGGTCACGCTGGTGATTTTCATCTTGGTCGGCGCCGTGCTGGCCTACGCTTCAATCAAGTTCAAAGCCAGCACTACGGCAGAGGAAAAGGCCATCCCACCCGAGCAAGGTCATGGCAATCCGCTCATCGAAATCGGCCTGATCGGTGCTTCCATTCTTGCTCTCGTCGTTATCGCCATCCCGACGTTGAAGGGCATCTGGTATACCTACGACGTGCCGGAAGACCGCAAGGCCGACACCTACGAGGTCACGGCCACCGGTTACCAGTGGTGGTTCAAATTCGACTACCCGAGCGAGCAGATCGCGGGAGCCGGTGCCCTCACCACTGCCAACGAACTTGTGATTCCCGCCGGGCGTCCCGTTCGCGTGAATCTCCGCACGATCGATGTGATTCACAGTTTTTGGATTCCGAAACTGGCCGGCAAAGTGGACATGATGCCGAACCGCGCCAACCACCTCTGGTTCCAGGCCGACCAGCCTGGCTACTACTGGGGCCAGTGCGCGGAGTTCTGCGGCGATTCTCATGCGGTCATGCGTTTCCGTGTAATCGCCCTCGGGCCGAAAGATTTCAACGACTGGCTGTCCCAGCAGACGGCTCCGGCCCGCGACGTTGCCCCGCCCCGGGTTGCGACTCAAGACGCGCCCAAGGTCCAGTTTGCCTCGCTCCGCACGTTCAAACAAAACGAGACCGGCCACACCGCGAAATACGACATATCCCCGCTCGATGCTTGGAAAGCGCAGCAGTTTCCAGAAAAAGGCGAGAGCGTGGCGCTGATCGCCCAGGGCAAGGCTCTGTTTAAAGAAAAAGCCTGTCTCAGCTGTCACGAAGTTCGTGGTCACGGTTATGCCGGCATCAGCGGCCCTAGCCTCACCCATTTTGGTTCCCGCTCAACTCTCGCCGGCGCGCTGCTGGAAAACAACACCGAGCAACTCCACCGCTGGATTCACAACCCCGAATCGGTCAAGGCCGGCAACAAAATGGCCAAGGGCTACATCGATAATAATATCAAACTCACGACCGAGGACGAGGTCGCTCTCGTCGCCTATCTCCAGAGCCTCAAATAATCTTCTTCCATGGACGCCATCCTCAAATCAGATCTCCAAGTCAAAGACGTCGCGACAGAGACCAAGTCATCCGTCTTCTGGCGACCCACCGCCCAAACCGGCTTAATCAGCTGGTTGACCACCGTCGACCACAAGAAAATCGGATTTCTCTACGGGATCTTCGCGCTGTTCTTTTTCTTGGTCGGTGGCTTTGAGGCTCTTCTCATCCGCCTGCAGTTGATGACGCCCAACGGCACCGTGCTGACCGCGCAGCAATACAACACGATGTTTACGATGCATGGGACGACGATGATCTTCCTCGCCATCATGCCGCTCTCCGCCGCGTTTTTTAATTTTATTATGCCGCTCCAGATTGGCGCCCGCGACGTGGCTTTCCCTCGCCTCAACGCCTTCTCGCTTTGGACTTTTGTTGCCGGTGCCATCATTTTGAACCTCGGTTGGTTTATGTCGGCGGGTGCTCCCGACGCAGGCTGGACGGGCTACGCTCCGTTAACATCGAAAGCCTACACGCCAGACCACTCGGTCGACATGTGGATTATGGGGCTCCAGTTACTCGGTGTCGCCTCGATCGCCGCTTCGCTGAATTTCATCGTCACGATTATTAATATGCGGGCTCCCGGCATGACCATGATGCGCCTCCCGGTCTTCACTTGGATGACTCTGATTACGGCGTTCCTCATCGTGCTGTCGTTCCCATTCATCACCGTTGCGCTCGTCGAGATCATGATGGACCGCCTTTTCGGGACGAGTTTCTTTGAAGTCTCGGGCGGCGGCATGCCGATCCTCTGGCAACATCTCTTCTGGGTTTTCGGCCACCCGGAGGTCTACATCTTGATTCTCCCGGCGATGGGCATCATCTCCGAAATCCTTCCGACTTTCTCCCGCAAACCGCTCTTCGGATATCCGATCGTCGTGTTTTCTGGCGCTTCCATCGGTTTCCTTGGTTTCTCGGTATGGAGCCACCATATGTTCACGACCGGCATGGGCACAGTCGCCACAGCGGCATTCTCCCTCGCTACCATGGCCATCGCCGTTCCGACTGGAGTTAAGATATTCAACTGGATCGGCACCCTTTGGGGTGGGCATATCTCGATGCGCACACCGATGATGTTCGCTCTCGGTTTCGTCTGGATGTTCATGATTGGCGGTTTCTCCGGCGTGATGCACTCGGCCGCACCCGCCGACGCTCAACAGCAAGACAGTTACTTTGTCATCGCTCATTTCCATTACGTACTGATCGGCGGATCGATGTTTGCGCTACTCGCCGGCATCCACTTTTGGTTCCCACTGATGTTCGGCCGCAAGATCGGCGAATTTTGGGGTAAACTCTCATTTTGGGTCATCTTCGCCGGATTCAATATCACATTCTTCCCGATGCATTTCCTTGGCCTGAACGGTATGCCTCGCCGCACGTTCACCTACGACGGCAACCTCGGCTGGAACTCTGCCAATTACATCGCCACGATTGGTGCGCTGATCCTCGGGGTCGGTATCTTCATCTACTTTGCTGTGATGGTTTATACCTACTTCAAAGGCGAGAAAGTCGGCAAAGATGTTTGGGACGCACGCACCCTTGAGTGGAGCCTACCCAATCCCCCGCCCGAATATAACTACCGCGTGATTCCGACGGTCCATGCGCGCGATGCCTTCTGGTATATGAAGCAGAACCAGGAACAAATCGCCAAAGAAGATGCTACACATGCCAAAGAGGAAGCTGCTCACGGTGGTATCCATATGCCGCATCAATCAATCTATCCCTTTGTCGCTAGCCTCGGGATGTTGATCGCCGGTATCGGTATCTCGGTTATGGACAACGACCCGACGCCCGGATTTTGGGGCAAGAAGATCGGTGTCACCATGATCGGTGGCGTAGTCATGCTCGTCGGCATCTATTTCTGGGCTCTCGAAGGCAACGGCGGCTATCACCTTCACCCGGAAAATGACGGAGATGAGTCTAACGGCAAAAAACCGGCCAAACACTAAGTTCGCACCCGCTCTTCTCCTTTCCCCCTTTTCGCCCTCCCACTTATGAGCAGTCACGCCGCCGCTGGCACTATCGACCACCACCACGATCCGAGCACATCAACCGGCATTCCGAACAAGAAGCTGATAATGTGGACGTTTCTCGCCTCGGATTGTATGTTCTTCGGCGCGCTCATTTCGACGCACCTGATCTACCGCCTGCATCCGGCGCCCGGCTCGCCTTCACCCAAGCAGATCTTCAGTCTCGAACTGACCTCGTTCTCGACTTTCATTCTGTTGATGTCGTCGCTGATGATGGCCCTCGCGGTCACGGCGATCCAAAAGGGTAACGTCAAGAGCATGCGCTGGTCGCTGCTGACCACGATTTTCTTCGGGGCGATTTTCCTCGGCTGCCAAGTCTACGAGTTCGAGGAATTCGTAAAGCTCAAGAATGTGACCCTGACGAACAGCATGTTCGGCACGACCTTCTACACCCTCACCGGGACCCACGGCATCCATGTCGCCGTCGGCGTGTTTTGGCTGATTTTGATGTATGTTCGCTCCTTCCAGCCGCATGAGGCCGGCCGAACCTTCGGCTGGTTCTTCAAGAACTGTCTCCATATCACCGCACTCGTCGGGGCCGTGCTGCTTTCGATGTTCGCCGTGCTGGGCGTCGTCCACACCTTGCATGCCGGCGGCACCGCCGGGGCGTATTTCGCCAGCTACCTCTGGATGATCGCGGGTTTTGTGGGCTGCGTCGCCGTATGTATTGGCTTCGCTCAACCCAAAGCCTTGAGCAACTTCGGCGAAGCCAACGCCATCGACGTCGAGTCCATGGGCCTTTATTGGCATTTCGTTGATATTGTTTGGATCGTGATCTTCACCGCGGTTTACCTGATCGAATACCTCTGATTTTTACTTATGAGCGCCCCCGTTTCCACCTCACCGGACCATGCCCATGGCCACGAAGAAGAGAGCAAGTTCCAGATCTACGTGAACGTCGCCATGCTTTTGGCCGTCATCACCGGCGTCGAAATCGTCGGCATCTATTTACCCTTCGCCAAGTGGGTGATTGTGACCGGCTTGGTCATACTCTCGGTCGTGAAGTTCTTGTACGTGATCTTCTATTTTATGCATCTACGGTGGGACAAGCCGTTTTGCACCATCCTGTTTTTCATCGGCCTTGTTCTTTCTGCCGGCACGGTGTGGGCGCTGATCGCGATCTTCTCAGTCAAAGACAGCCTGCCGCTGCCGACCTGACGTCCCGCGCCGTTTAAGATCCTGATCCATACTCACGGCGGCCTCTTGGCCGCCTTTTTTTTACCATGATCGACTGGCGCCACTGGCACAATGAACCTTACCTCGTCGGAGGTCTGGTGTTCATTGGCTGGCTCTACGCCGTGCTTGCCGGTCCACTGCGCCCACGCTTGGCGCCGGGAGCCCCCTTCCCCCGCACCCACGCGACCCAATTTTACTCCTCGCTGGTGATCTTCTACCTGGCGGTCGGTTCTCCGCTCGACCAAATCGGCGAACGTTTTCTCTTCGTCGTTCACATGCTCCAGCACCAGTTGCTGATTTACCCTGCGGCGATCCTGTTTTTGCGCGGTCTACCCGAGTGGATGGTCGAACCCGTGCTATCCCACCCCGCACTGCGCCTGCCAATCAGGCTCATCACCCAGCCAGTGATCGCGGGACTGCTCTATACATTTATCATCAGCATCTGGCACGTTCCGTGGGCTTATGATTGGGCCCTGCAAAACAAGACCGTGCACATCATCGAGCATGTCATGTTCTTTGGCGCCGGTCTTCTCTATTGGTGGCCGCTTCTAAGCCCATCTCGCACCTTTCCGCCGATCCCTTACGGCAGCCGCATGATCTATCTGTTCAGCGTGCTCATCGCGATGACGCCCGTCTTTGCCTACATCACTTTCTCACCTGAGGTTCTCTACCCAACCTATGAGTATGCCCCCCGCCTGTTCCCCGATTTCACTGCGGGCGAAGACCAACTTGCCGCCGGCGTTAGCATGAAACTCGTAGGCCTAGCGGTCGCGCTTGCCGCCTTCGGCGTGTGTTTTTTTCGCTGGTCGAAATCAGACGCGCAGGGCAAAGCATCCATCCGTCTCCGGCCTCAGGGCTCGCGCCCTACTTAGAGTCCGACTTAAAAACCGCTTCACCGCCGCTTGGGCCCGGGCGTTTTCCTCGGGTAGACCAATACGTGATCCGTACCCACGTCACATCGGGCGCTAACGTCCGGCCGACCACGACGCCTTCAGCCGCCAACGCCTTCACCACCTCAACCTGCGGTCGGCCTGCATCGAAGAAGACAAAATTCGCCTGCGATTCCGTGCGCCGGAGTTTTAGCGAATCGAGCACCGCATGCGGCTTCACCCGCCACCCGCTCGATCGTCACCGCTATGTTTACGCGCACCCTGTGCACCGTATCGCGCAGGGATGCCGCGGCCGC
>Ga0209550_10001569_pt1 | contig 21922 bp, 3 predicted proteins | sample LauGreSuBDMM15SN_2_FD_187567 | JGI IMG/M metagenome (GOLD analysis project Ga0209550, IMG submission 187567) | Freshwater lake microbial communities from Lake Michigan, USA - Su13.BD.MM15.SN (SPAdes) (version 5) | ecosystem: Environmental > Aquatic > Freshwater > Lake | place: Lake Michigan, USA... | reverse complement strand
GACTTTTTGACGTCGCGCAAGATGGCAGGCGCATGGCAGACCATGGCCACCGGGCGGTTGGCTTCATAAAAGTCGCGGATCAGCTTGATCGCGAACGGGTCTGAAGCCAAGTCCCACAGCAGGCCATAGCCACCCGGGAAAAACACGGCATCAAAGGTTTCCACATTGATGTTGCGCAGCTTGCGGGTGTTTTTGGCCGCGAACTGGACGACCGGGTCTTTCAAGTAGCGGTCGGTGTAAGGCGTGGTGAAGGGCACCTTCATGCTCAGCAGGTCGATGGGCGCCTCGCCACCTTGGGGGGAGGCAAACACCACCTCGTAGCCGGCGTCGGTCAAGATGTAATAGGGCGCTGCCAGCTCATGGAACCAGGTGCCGGTTTGCTTGCCGCTCAGGCCCATTTCGTCCACCGAGGACATCACGAGGAGAACGCGCTTTTGTTTGTTGCCAGTGGGGGTCATGTCAATTTCCTTTTCAACGGATGCGGGTGGTGGCGTGCAAGCCCGTGCATCCCCAGGCTCAACGCTTTGCTAAAAACAACCTTCTACTAGGTAGGCAATGAAGGCATTAAAAAACCTCATTGCCACGGTTGGAAGGTATTTTTCGGGGGGCTTACTTTATCAAACGGGCTTTAGAGGCTCTGTTCAGACGAAGAAGTCAACCGATCAATAGGTAGGTATTCTGCCCGATTTTCAGAGCCCGTCAAGACCGGAACTCAAAAGAATTGTTAACAAGACAATTTTTTTTGACCCCGCTCAAAACACGCCCAAAGCCCACTCAAATCGCCGCTGCAGCAAGGCTGAGCGCCTCTTTGGAACCCTGCGGCGTGGTGCGACTGAGCCTCAAAGATGGAGCGCCCAAGCCGCGTTAAACTAGCCGCAAATTCGGGAAGCTTGGGTGAGCGGTTTAAACCAGCAGTCTTGAAAACTGCCGAGGGGGTGACCCCTCCGTGAGTTCGAATCTCACAGCTTCCGCCAGATTTTGAGTATTCACGGGCCTTTGCGGCCCGTTTTTGTTTTTGGCTCTCACTTTCATGCTCGAAGTGACAACGCCAAGGCCGTGACCGAAAAGAACGCGCTCAACATGGACAAGGCCACCGCCTTGCCAGCCTGAACATGGCGGATTTGTTTTCGCATGTTTTGACGCACCACCGCATGCGAACCATCGCTGGCAGGCCAGAGCTCCTACAGGGGCAAGCCAGGCTTAGGTTTGTTTAGGAGCCAGCCTGCTGGCCTCCAGGCCCTGCCCTCTGCCCGGCGCCATCGACGGCTGATCCATGGGCCGCTCAAGCCTAATGGCCTTGACCCCGTCGGGCTTTGGTGTTGTGATGAACAACCTATAATTTTTATGTCCCGCCAGCCCACAAAAAACCAATGGGAGGCGCTGATACGGCACTTGGCTGCTGATAGCGCGAATGTGTTTTTCACGCGTCACGCCCGGACCCGGATGCGCGAGCGTCACATCACGCAGATGCAAGTCCTGGAGGTGTTGAAGCGAGGCGTGATCAGTAGAGCCTGAACCGGACTTGAAAACCGGACACACCCAGTGCCGGATGGAACGGGCAATCACCGGCCGCCACATCGGCGTGGTGTTGGCTCTGGCTGGCCCGAGCGCCACGTCTGGAATTGTTGTCACTGCACTGCTGATTGGAGATTGATCGTGTACCACTACACAGACGGAGGCCTGCGCAATGTGTGGCTGGCCAACGGCTACCAAATGAAGAAAACGCCCTACGGTGAAGCTGTGGCCTTTGATGACCTTGAGGGCTTGACGCAGGCTATCTGCAAAGTCTTGACCCAAAAGCCGTTCAAACTCACCGGCGCCGAGTTTCGCTACTTGCGCCATGGCCTGATGCTGTCACAGCCCAGCCTGGGGCAAATGCTTGGCGTGAGCGGCCAAGCCGTGGCCCTGTGGGAGAAATCCGGCAAGGTGCCCAAGATGGCCGACGCCATGATTCGCCTGATTTACACGGCCCACACCAACGGCGACGAGCGGGTGAAGAACATCGTCACAGCTCTGAACGAAGGTGAGCGTTTTACAGTGACTCTGAGCGAAACGGCCAAGGGCTGGCAGGCCAGCACAGAAGTCCAAACCAAGACCGAGCGCAACACCGCCCGACCCAAGCGCCCACTGGCTGCAGCCTGACCCAGCAAGGCCAGCCATGAAGGCCGTGCAGTGCCGGTGAACGCAACAAGCCCCATGCACTTTCCCGGGTGTGGGGCAGGATGTGGGGCAGGCGGAAAAAACCCTTCTAACCTGCATGAATGCTTGGTGTTCTACAGACACACTGAAAAGTCCACCTAAATGGACTTGAAAATGTGTGGTGACCAGTCAGCGTCAATTGACCAGAGCGTTCACACCATGCGCAAGGTGATGCAGAGCTGATACCCGCGATTGCGGATTGAGCGGAAGGGGTTGACCTGGCCGGTGTGCGGGCTGATCTTTGATCGCAAGCGGCTGATGAGCACCGTCAATTTGGGCTTGTTGGCTGCCTTGTCACCGCCCAGCGTTTCAAAGACGTCCTCCAGCTCGTGGGCCTCAGCGTAGTTGTTGCGCATCGCCAAGATGCTCAAGACCCGCAGCTCGTTGGCACTGAGCTCAATCACCTCGGTTTGGCGCCAGGTGAGCGTCATGGCCGTTTTGTTGAGGACCCAGTCGGACTGCTCAGGCGCGACCATCACCCGCCGCAGCAAGTTGCGGATGGCTGCGCACAATTCCGCCGGCCGGGCCGGCTTGGTCATGTAAACATCGGCGCCGCTTTGGTAGCCCTCTTCCTTGTCTGCGCTCATCACCCTGGCCGTCAGCATGAGGATGCCGATTTCTGGAAACGTGGCCCGAATGCGCCGCCCAATGCTGATGCCGTCTTCCTCCGCCAAATTGAGGTCAAGCACCAGCACATTGGCAGGGCGCTCCTGCAAGGCTCTATTCAAGGCCGCGCCGCTGTCCACACCGCGCACGTCAAAGCCGTTTTCCTTGAGTGTGTCTTCCAGCTCAGCGCGAAGCCTCTCGTTGTCTTCCACCAAGACCACCGAGCCCAAGATAAAAATTTGATCACTCAAGACAGCTCCAGCTTCATGCAAAAAGAAATAGACTGGCCCTCGACAGCGCAGACCAACTGACTGCCCAATTTGGTCGCCAGCGCCTGCGACAGCCACAGCCCCAGCCCGGTTCCAACATACTGCTTGGCGCCCTCGCCACGGTAGAAGCGGCTGAACACCCGCGCCGGATCGGGCGCTCCGGCAGAGCCCAAGGCATTGGTTACTTTAAGCCGCACCATGGACTTGCCGCCCAAGGTCAAGGGTTCCAGGCTCACTTCAATCGGCCCCGCGGGCGGCGAATATTTCAAGGCGTTGGTCACCAGGTTGAGCACGATGATGCGCAAGTACTGGTAGTCGGTGACCAGCTTGAGGCCCTTAGGCCCTGAAAACACCAGTCGCTCGCTGCCATGCACAGACCGGGCTTCATTGAGCAGGGTGTCCAAGTTGACCAAAGCGGGACTCAAAGGCAGTTGGCCCTGCTCGATCTGGTCAACCTGTGCGCAGCGCTCGATGATGAAGTTCAGGTCGTCGGCGGAGCGCAAGATGTTGTTAAAGCGCCGGCCATCCTCGTCTCTCACGCCCAGCCGGTTGCTCAGTGAGGTGGCGGCCAGCTGTATGGTGTAGAGCGGCGTCTTGAACTCGTGCACCAGCATGGCGATGAACTCCGACTGCTGGTCCAGTCGCTTTTTGGTTTCGTTGAATTGCACCTCGGCCTGCGCCCGGGCCAGCCTTTGGTCCTCGGCATAGACCTCACTGCGACGGCTGGCGTACCAAAAGATGCAAAACATAAAGAGAGGCAGGAAAAACCCGCGAAACGCCAGGCCATCGAGCATGAGTGCGTTGACAGGCGCAAGCCGCAGAATCTGCGACATGGCACTGAGCAGCACAAAATCAAAGGCCAACACAATCAGCCCAACGATCAGGTGCGGCAGTTGCAGCTTGCGCCAGGGCGGTGCCCGGCGCAGCAACCAGAAGCTCAGACTGCTAACAATAGCCAGCAGAGACAGTGCACCCAAAAAAGCACTGATGCGCAGCACATCAAAGGGGTCGACATAAAAGAAAGCCAGGGCAAGCAGCGCAAAGACGGCGGCCAGAACACGCACCAATAACTGCAGCCTGCGCTTGCCAAAAAAGCCAAGCGCCGACTGCGTGAGAAGGCAGACGCTCATGAGGTTGACGATGGTCAGCCAGCGCGACGCCGGCTGCTGAGCCAGCCAGCTCGATGCAAGCAGCTCGCGAGAAAAGTCAAACTGCGACAGGTACAAAAGCAGGCTGCTCAGCAGGTTGAGAAACAAGAAGGCGGCAACGCTGCTGCGGCGAATCACAACGTAGCCCAAGGCCCCCATCAGCAGCGATGCGTAAATCGCCACGATTGCCCCGGTCTTGAGGTGTTCCAGCGAATTGCCGGCCAAGTGGTCTTGGCTGCTCTTGACCTGAATTTCCATGATCAAAAAGCTGATCGACTGCACCCGCAAATAAAGGGTTTGCCGACCCGCCGGTAAATCAAAAACAGTGCTTGTCTGCGCCGAGCGCTGGCTTAAATCAATCAGCTGCGATCCGCCGGGCTGCGCTGGAAGGTACAAGGCAGCGCTGTCGAGCAAGCTGGGGCGAATTCTCAAGACCAGCTTAGGCGTTGAGGCCGGCACGTCCACCGTCAGGCGAAGCCACAAGGCCGAACGGCGAAAGCCTTCACCCACGACCTCACCTTCAAGTACCTTGAAAGCTGCACCCTTGACCTGCTCCAGGCCCATGGTGGTTGAGACGTCCTCAAACACAGCCCGCTCACGCACCATGTCGGCAGCCCAGGCAAGCCCGCCACAAAGGCTCAAGGCCAGGCTCAACAAACAAATTTTCAGGGCTTGGAACATCACCAATCAACAATCACCGTCAGATACAAAGGCACCGTCTAACGGGCTGCCCTTCGTGGGCAGCCCCGAGCTCGACAACGCCGTTTGGCTGGCAAACATAGCACGGGCCCGATTCAAAGCGGGGAACCGGGCGCAGCCGCTGCAAGCAGCCATCAATTGCCGGCAGCCCGCTCAGAGACCACCACTGTGATGACTTTCTCTCCATCAGTGATAAGGACCTCGATCGGGAAGCTCCGATCCGGCACGGCAGAGGCAGAAATCACCTTGGTCACAGGGTCAAAGCTCAACCAGCGCGGCAGCGGATCGCCATTGGTCAGCGTGGCACGTGCTGCAGCCGAGCTGGCATCAGCTTGGGCACCGTCGACGGACGAGGGGAACAAGCTGTCAGGGAATCTAAAGGTAAAGCCCTGACCCGATGTCGCCAACTCCTTAGGCACGTAAACCACCACAATGCCGCCAATCTCTGTCGAGGTCTGCCGAACCACGAGCACGCTGACGATGGGTGAGCCTCGGGAGGCCACAGCAGCTGCGGAGGCGGCCGTCAGGGGCAGGACCAAAGGTGCAGGGTCGGCCGGCTTGCGGCTGGCCGGTGTGATGGTCAGCGCCCCGTTGGTGTAGCTGACGTCGTAGTTCGACAAGCTGGTGCCGGCGCCGGCAGCCGCCACCAGAGCGTCGGCATAGTTGCCGACATTGCGGCCTTGGCCATAGCCGCTCACAGTGACGCTCTCGCCGCTGACCATCGCCTCAACCTTGGCCGCCGCGTTGGACTGCGTCGCAGCGTTATAGGCCTGGGTGGTGGTCGCGCCGGTGATGCTCAGTGGCCTCTTCTTGACTTCAGCGGTGGCAGTAGACGAGGCAGGCAGGCTGTAATTGGCCATCGTGGTGGCGTTACCTCCCAGGCTCAGGCCACTGAGGGTGACGGTCTTGCCCGAACCCGCGTCCTTGGTGTCAAAGTTGGCGCTGGATGCGCTTGCCGTCAAGGAGTCGCCGGCAAAGAGCACAGGCGCAACCGTGCCGCTGGCGGTCGTGTTGCCGTCATAGACCTTGTCGTTGGCACGGCTGGTCAGGCCAGGCGAAGTGCTGCTGCCGCCGGTGGCGCTTAGCAGATACGGCGTGATCGCCAGCGAGCCGTTGGTGTAACTGACGTTGTAGTCGCCCGGGTTGACCAACTCCAGCTTCAGGGCGTCAGACTTGGCGCCATCGCCCACGTTGCGCGCGGTGGCGTAACCGGTGACCGTGACCCTGTCATCGCCCTGAAGGCCACTGACTTTGGCGTCCGAGTTGGTTTGCGTTGTGGCGTTATAAACCTTGCTTGTGTCTTTCGCGCCAGTGACCGTCAGATCCTTGGGCTTGATCACCAACTCGCCCGTTGTGCTGTCTTTGCCGATCTCATAGTTACCGCTGCGCGCGCCAGACAGCGCATAGCTGTCGGCATACGTGCCCGCACGGGTGCCCGCGCCCAGCCCGGTCGCATAGACCGCGCTGGCTGCCGTGTCGGCGCCCAGCAAACCCCTTAGGGCGGGCCCGCCGTTGACCTGGCGGCTGGCGTTGTAGGTGACGCTGGTCTTTTGGCCCGCCAAAGTCAGCGGTGCCGGGTTGATGGTCAAGGCGCCGTCGCTCACCGCACCCAGCAGGTAATCGCTGCTTGGCAGGGTCACCCGCAGGCTGTCGGCGTAAGCCATGACACTGCCAGAGGCATTGCGACGCACGTCGGTCGCACTGGCCATGCCGGTGACCGTCAAGGCATCCAAACCCACAAGGCCGTTGGTGGTGTAGCTGTTGGTCTGCGAAAACGCCGTGTAAGTTGCAGTCGTGTTGCGTCCGCTCACCGTCACCGTGACCGGTGTGATGCTCAGCGAGCCCTGCGTCGTGCTGACCTCGTAATCGCCCGGGTTGGCCAGCGTCAAGTTCAGCTCGTCACTGACCTTGCCCTGCGCCACCCGGGCAGCTTGCGCATAGCCGCTGACTGAGGCGGTATCGCTGCCCTGCAGGCCAGAGATGCTGGCGCCCGTGTTGGTCTGCAAGGCGCCGGTGTACGCATTGCGGTTATCGCTGCCCTTGACCGTCAGGGCAGCCTTGTTGATCTGCAGGGTGCCCGGGGTGCTGCCTATGCTGATCTCGTAGTTATCGGCGCGCTCGCCCGACAGGGCAAAGCTGTCGGTGTAGCTGCCCGCACGGGTGCCGGTGGCCAGGCCGGTGACGGTCACCGTGCCCGAGGTCTCATCGCTGCCTTGCCAGCCAATGATGGTGGGCGCCACATTGGTCTGTGCAGTGGCTTTGTAGGTGGTGATCGTGGTCTTGCCTGCCAGGGTCAAAGCGGCCTTGTCGGTGGTCAGCGTGCCAGGGTTGACCGACACCGCGTAGTTAGACAAGCCCGCGCCGGCCAAACCGGTGATGGCGTAGCTGCCAGCATTGACCGAGCCAATGGCCGCGCCGCCCAAGGTGACGCCGCCCAGGCCTGAGAGAGTCTGGCCGTTCTTTAGACCGGTGGCGCTGACCAGCGCCGGATTGGCTGCGTAGGGCGCCGCGTTGTAGGTGCGCCTGTCATTGGCAATGTTGATCGTCAGGTTCGCAGGGTCCACTTGGAGGGTGCCGGCATTGACAAATATCGACGAGAAGTTACCGGTGTTGCCGCTTGCTGCAGCAGTGACTGCCAAGCTGTAGCTGCCCACATTGGTGAGCAGACCGTTGACGCCGGGCACGCTGGCCAGAGCGGGCGCTAAGTTGATGGTGCTGGTGCCATCTGTCCAGGTCAGGCCGCCGTTACTTCCGGTCATGTTCACCTGCACGCCAGTCGAACTGGGCACGTAGTAGGCGCTCAGCGCACTGTGCACGCCAGCGGTGCCATAAGTGGTGACGGTGCGGTTCATCCCCACCACCAGGGTGTTGCCTGCCACGATGGTGAAGTTGCCTGGCAGGTAGGTGATGTTGTAGTTGGCGGTCGAAGCCGGCCCCGCCGCCGTGATCGCCAGCGGCGAATTAGTGCTGGTGGCGCCAACAAAGGTCAGCGTCGGATTCTCCCCAGCCGCCCGAGAGAGCGTGACACCGCTGCTCAACCCTGTGCTGGCCATGGTGTCCGTGCCCAAAAGCCCCAAATCCGTAGCGGTCAACGTGGGGTCTGGATTACCGAAGACCTTGACGGCGTTGTCGGCGACGATGGTCAGCGCAGCTTTGCCGATTTGAAGCTGGCCTGGGGTGTAGCTGACGGCGTAGTTCGACAGCACCGTTTCGGTATCGGCCGCAGCCGCCACCAGCACATCTTGGTAAGTGCCAGCGTTTTTGCCTTGGGCCAAGCCGGTGACGGTGACGCTCTCACCACTGACCAGCCCGGTGACACTGGCCGCCGCATTGGTCTGCGTCTGGGCGTTGTAGCTTGTCGTGGTGGTCTGGCCGGTGATGCTCAGCGGCTTGGGCGTGATTTTGGCGGTGGTGGTGGCGGTGGTGCCGCCGCTGAGCTGGTAGTTGTTCGCGTCGGTACCGGTCAGGGTGATGCCCGAGATCGCTACCGTTTTGCTTCTGACCACGCTGTCAACAATGTCCACGTTCCTGTCGGCAAAGCTGCCGCTCAGGGTGCCCACATTGACAGACACGCTGTCGCCGTCAATAACGCCGGTGCGGCTCACGCTGGCTGCGCTCAGCGCAGCGGTGGTGGTGCCGTCGTACACCTTGTCGCTGGCGGTGATGCCACTGATGGTGACCGTCGCCGGGTTGACGGTCAGCGCGCCGTTGGTCACCGTGAGGCCGTAGTTCTGGGCGTCTTTCAGGTTCACCACCAGGTTGTCAGCGTAAGTGCCTCTGTTGCGACCCGCCCCGTAGCCGGTGATGGGGCTGAGCAAGTCCCCAGCGATCAGGCCCGTGACCGTTGCAGCGGCGTTGGTCTTGTCGGTCTTGTCATAGGTCACCGCCGTCCTCTGGCCGTCAACGGTCAGCGTCCTGGGCGTGATTTGGATGGAGCCCGGGCTGTAAGTGAAGCTGTAGTTGCCCGCCTTGGCGCCGCTGACGATGAAGGCGTCGTTTTTAACGCCCTCGGCCACATGGGTGGCACTGGCCGCGCCCGCCACCGAGATGGCAGATATGTCGGCCTCCAGCACACCCCCGAACACATAGCCTGAGGTCTGCAAGGTGCCGTCGTAGACCTTGGTCGACACATTGCCCGTCAGCGTGGCCAGCATTGCCGTGATGGTCAGGCTCTTGTTGTTGTAGGTCACGCTGTAGTTGTCCAGCACTGCGGCGCTGGCGGCAGGCCTGAGGTCATCACGCGTGGTGCCCAGGTCGGTGCGGCTGGCGCTGCCGATGATGGCGCTGCGGATGCTCGCCTCCTCAGCACCCTGTGCGCCGGCGACGCTGAACGTATTGGTTTTAAGGGTGCCGTCGTAGACGATGCTCGCAGGGGTTGCAGCGGTGATGGTCAGGCTGGCTTTGTTGATGGTGCTTGTGGTGTTGTCGGCGTAGGTGATGTTGTAGTTGTTGCCACTGTTGCCATCAGTGACCGTCACACCGGTGGTGGTGACGGTCTTGTTGCCTGTGCCTGCGTCTTTATTGGTAAAAGCAAATGTGCCGCCACTGAGCGTATCGCCTGTGACCGTGGTCAGACCGCCGCTCTTGATGGCTGTACCCAAGGCGCTCGTGCCGCCGTCGTAGGTCTTGGTCACGTCGCGGGTGCTGATCGTCAGGTCGGCTTTGTTGATGTTGGCGGTCAAGCCGCTGGGCTGCGACAAGATGTAGTTGCGGCTCTCGTCGCCGCTCAAGCTCAAGCCGGTGACTGTCACAGCCTTGGGATTCGGTGACGCATTTTTATCGGCAAAGCTACCGGTGGCGGTAGCGGTAGCGCTTAAGCTGACCTTAGGCACGTCCACAGGAAACACGCCACTCAACGCGGCCGTGCCTATGAGCTTGGCGTCCCGCAGGCCGTCATAGGTCTTGGACTCGGCGCTCAAACCTGTCACGGTCAAGCCAGCTTGGGTGATCTTGGCCGTGGTGCTGGCCTGGTCGATGATGGTGTAGTTGTCTTTGTCGGCGCCGCCGTAGCTGCTGACCAAGGTCACCGTCTTGGGGGTGGGGCTCGCGTTCTTGTCGGCAAAGCTGCCAGTGGCCGATACTGTGACAGTATCGCTACCGATCAGGCCGGTTTTGAGCGCGCCTGTGGCATTGACGGTTGCCAGCGTCGTGGTGTCATAAACCCTGTCGCTGGCGGTGATGCCGCTGATCGTCAGCAACTTAGGATCAATCACCAACTCGCCCGTCGTGCTGCTGGTGCTGATCTCATAGTTAGCGCTGCGCGAGCCAGACAGCGTATAGCTGTCGGAGTAAATACCCGCGCGTGTGCCGGTGGCCGCCCCGGTGACGGACACCAAGCCGGCTGCTGTGTCGGTGCCCAACACGCCCACCACAGTGGGTGCAGCGTTGCTTTGCACTGCGGCGTTGTAGGTCACAGTGGTGCTTTGTCCCGCCACCGTCAGCGGCGCCGGGTTGATAGTCAAAGAACCAGAGGTCACCGCCCCCAACTGGTAATTGGTGCTGGGCAGGGTGACTGCCAGGGCGGCGTCGTTGTAGGCAATCACACTGCCAGCGCCATTGCGGCGCACGTCGGTGCCGCTGGCCATGCCGGTGACCGTCGGGGCATCACCGCCCACAAAGCCACTGGTGGCGTAAGTGTTGGTCTGCGCCAGCGCGGTGTAAGTTGCAGTCGTGTTGCGACCGCTCACAGTCACCGTGACCGGTGTGATGGTCAGCGAGCCCTGCGTGATGTTGACCTCGTAATCGCCCGGGTTGGCCAGCGTCACGCTCAGGTTGTCGCTGACCGCGCCCTGCGCCACGTTGGTGGCCTGCGCATAGCCGCTGACAGAGACGGTGTCGCTGCCTTGTTCGCCTGAGTATCTGGCGCCCGAGTTGGTCTGCAAGGCGCCGGTGTAGGCATTGCGGTTGTTAGCGCCCGTGACCGTCAGCGGGGCCTTGTTGATCGTCAGCGTTCCCGGTGTGCTGGTGACGCTAACCTCATAGTTGTCAGAGCGCTCGCCTGTCAGTGCAAAGCTGTCGGTGTAGCTGCCTGCACGGGTGCCTTTGGCCAGGCCGGTGACGGCCACCGTGCCCGACGACGCATCGCTGCCTTGCCAGCCGGTGATGGTGGGCGCCCGGTTGGACTGTTCGGTGGCGTTGTAAGTGGTGGTCGTGTTCCTGCCTGCCAGGGTCAATGCTGCCCTGTCGGTGGTCAGCGTGCCTGGGTTGACCGTGACCGTGTAGTTTGAAAAGCCCGCGCCGGCCGAACCGGTGATGGCGTAGCTGCCCCTGTTGACCGAGCCGATGGCCGCACCGCCCAAGGTCACGCTGCCCAAGCCTGCGAGGGTCTCGCCGTTCTTCAGACCGGTGGCGCTGGCCAGCGATGGGCTGCCGGCGTAGGCCGTCGCGTCGTAGGTGCGCCTGTCGTTGGCCATGTTGATCGTCAAGGCCGCAGGGTCCACCTTGAGGGTGCCGGCATTGACAAACACGTCTTTGAAGTTGCTGGTACTGCCGCTTGCCGTGGCGGTGACTGCCAAGGGGTAGCTGCCCACATTGGTGAGCAGACCGTTGACGCCGGTCACGCTGGCCAGAGCGGGCGCAAGGTTGATGGTGCTGGTGCTGTCTGTCCAGGTCAGGCCGCCATTGCTGCCGGTCATGTCCACCTGGTCGCCAGTCACAGAAGAACTGGGCAAGTAGGAAACGCTGACCGCTTTGTGCACGCCTGCTGTGCCGTACGTGGTGGTGGTGGTGTCCATCTTCACCCGCAGAACGTCGGCCGGCACGATGCTGAAGTTGCCCGCAACATAGGTGATGTTGTAGTTGGTGGTCGACGCCGGCCCCGCCGCCGTGATCGCCAGCGGCGTATCAAGACCGGCAACAAGGGTTGCGTTCTCCCCGGCCGCCCGGGTGAGGGTGACACCGCTGCTCAGCCCGATGCTGGCCAGCGTATCCGAGCCCTTGCGCCCCGAATTCGAGAATGTCAGCGTGGGGTCGGCCTTGCCGTAAAACTTGTCCTTGGTATCGGCAGTGATGGTCAGCGCGGCCTTGTCGATTTTCAACGAGCCATTGGTATAGCTGATGTCGTAGTTCGACAAAATTGTGCCGGTATCGGCCGTGGCCACCAGCACATCGCTGTAGGGGGTGGTGCTGGCGTTTGTGCCCTCTGCATTGCCTGTGACGGTGACGCTCTCACCACCGACCAACCCGACTTTAGCGGCCGCCGCATTGGTTTGCTTCTCGGCGTTGTAAGTTGTGGTGGTGGTCCGGCCGGTGATGCTCAGCGGCGCAGGAGTAATTTTGGCGGTCGTGGTGGTGGTGGTGCCGCCGCTGAGCTCGTAGTTGTTCGCCTGGGCACCGGTCAGGCTGATGCCCGAGATCGTCACCGTCTTGCTTGTGACCACGTTGCCGACAATGTCCACGTTCTTGTCAGCAAAGCTGCCGCTCAGGGTGCCCACATTGACCGATACGTCATCACCGCCTATGACGCCGGTGCGGTTCACGGTGCCGGTGATCAGCTCGGCGTCGGTGGTTCCGTTGTACACCTTGTCTTTGGCGGTGATGCCGCTGATGGTGACCTTCGCTGGGTTGATGGTCAGCTCCCCGTTTTTCACCTCCAGCTTGTAGTTCTGCGGGTCGGCCAGGGTCACCACCAGGTTGTCAGCGTAAGTTCCTCTGTTGGTGCCTGCACCGTAGCCGGTGATGCTGGTCAAGTCTGCTGCGAGTGCCAAGCCAGTGACCGTTGCAGCGGCATTGGTTTTGCCGGTCTTGTCATAGGTTGCCGTCGTCGTTTGACCATCCACAGTCAGCGTCTTGGGCGTGATCTGGATTGAGCCCGGGGTGAAGGTGAAGCTGTAGTTGCCTGCCTTGGAGCCGCTGACGCTGAAGGCGTCGTTCTTCACACCCTCGCGCACATGGGTGGCACTGGCCGCGCCCGCCACCGTGATGGCGGATTTGTCGGCCTCCAGCACCTCCGTCCCAAAGGCCCAGCCTGAGGTCTGGGATACGCCGTTGTATTCTTTGCTCGACGTATTGCCCTTGAGCGTGGCCGACTTTTGCCCGATGGTCAAAGACCCGTTCACGTAGCTAACGCTGTAATTGCCCAGAATCGCAGCGATGGGAGCGGACCCGAGGGCATCAAGCTTTGTGCCCGCATCGGTGAAGCTGGCGCTGCCGACGATGGCACTGCGGATGCTCGTCTCCTCACCGCCCTGCGCGCCAGTGACGGTGAAGGTGTTGGTTTTAAGGGTGCCGTCGTAGACCGTGAGCGAGGGCGTGGCCGAGGTCGCGCCGGTGATGGTCAGCGCAGCCTGTTCAATGGTGCTTGTGGTGTTATTGGCGTAAGTGATGTTGTAGTTGTTACCACTGTTGCCGTCGTTGACCGTCACGCCGGTGGTGGTCACCGTCTTGCCAGTGCCCGCATCTTTATTGGTAAAGGCAAAAGTGCCGCCACTGAGCGTATCGCCTGTGACCGTGGTCAGGCCAGCCGACTTGACCGCGGTCCCCAAGGCGCTCAGGCCGCCGTCGTAGGTCTTGGTCACGTTGCTGGTGCTGATCGTCAGATTGGCAGCAGTGACAGCGACCGATGAGCCGGCGGTAGACAGCGCGTTGTAGTTGCCGCCAAGCGCTGCAGCAGAATTGCCCGTGCCCAATGCCAAACCAGTCACGCTGGCCAGGGTGCTGCCCGCCTGCACGTTCTTGCTGCTCAAGTTGCTCTCGTCACCCGCGCCAGTCACAGCAAAGGACTCGCCGTTGATGCCCGCAGCGCTCAGGTTGGCGCCCGCGAAGACCTTGCTGCCGTCGTAGACCCGCGTGCCGCTCAAGCTCAGGCTGGCTTTTTCGATGGTGCTTGTGGTGTTATCGGCATAGGTGATGCTGTAGTTGGCGCCGCCATTGCCGTCGTTGACTGTCACACCGGTGGTGGTGACCGTCTTGCCTGTGCCCGCATCTTTATTGGTAAAGGCAAAAGTGCCACCACTGAGCGTATCGCCGGTGACCGTGGTCAGGCCACCCGACTTGACCGCAGTCCCCAAGGCGCTCAGGCCGCCGTCGTAGGTCTTGGTCACGTTGCTGGTGCTGATCGTCAGATTGGCAGCGGTGACAGAGACCGATGAGCCGGCGGTGGACAGCGCGTTGTAGTTGCCGGCAAGCGCAGCAGCAGAATTGCCCGTGCCCAATGCCAAACCAGTCACGCTGGCCAGGGTGCTGCCCGTCTGCACGTTCTTGCTGCTCAGGTTGCTCGCATCACCCGCGCCAGTCACAGCAAAGGACTCGCCGTTGACGCCCGCAGCGCTCAGGTTGGAGCCCGCGAAGACCTTGCTGCCGTCGTAGACCCGCGTGCCGCTCAAGCTCAGGCTGGCTTTTTCGATGGTGCTTGTGGTGTTGTCGGCATAGGTGATGCTGTAGTTGTTGCCACCATTGCCGTCGTTGACCGTCACGCCGGTGGTGGTGACCGTCTTGCCTGTGCCCGCGTCTTTGTCGGTGAAGGCAAATGTGCCACCACTGAGCTTATCTTCAGTGACCGTGGTCAGACCAGCCGACTTGACCGCAGTCCCCAAGGCGCTCAGGCCGCCGTCGTAGGTCTTGGTCACGTTGCTGGTGCTGATCGTCAGATTGGCCGGGGTGATGTTCGCAGTGGTGCTGGCCTGGTCGGTGATGGTGTAGTTGTCTTTGGCGGAGCCGCTGTAGCTGCTGACCAAGGTCACCGTCTTGCCAGTGGTGCTCGCGTTCTTGTCGGCAAAGCTGCCGGTGGCCGACAAACTGAATCTTGAGGCATCGTTTTTATCAACATCGACCAGGCCGGTCATCAACGCCGCTGTAGTGATGACGGTCGCCGCCGTTGTGCCGTTGTAAGCCCTGTTGCTGGCAGTGATGCCGCTGATTGTCAGCGCCTTCTTGTCGATGTTGGCGGTCAAGCCGCTGGGCAACACCAGGGTGTAGCTGTCAGCAGCGCTGCCGCTGAGGCTAAAGCCTTCGACCTTCACCGGCTTTCCCGTGCCCCAGTTCGCGGTCAAAAAGCTGCCAACCGCAGAGCCGCTCAGGGAGACGTTGGGGTCTCCTCCAGGGGGCAGGCCGCTGAGCAAGGCCGTGCCACTGAACGTGGCGCCCAGCAAACCGTCGTAGACCTTGTTGTTGGCGCTCAAGCCGGTGATCGTCAGGAGGAGCCCGTTGATGTCTGCACTCAAACCGGTGGGTTGAATCAGCTTGTAATTACCGGCTTGCGCCCCGCTTATCGTCAAGCCGGTGACCGTGACCGGCTTGGCCTTGCCAATGGTGGCATTGGCAAAACTGCCAGCGGCGGTACCGCCCAAAGTGACCGAATCGCCAGATATTGGGCTGATGGCGGCGGCGCCGCCTAGCGTGGCCGTCGTATTACCGTCAAAAGACTTGCTGCTGGCGGTCAAGCCGGTGACCGACAGGTCGGCGCGGTTAATGACGCCCGAGGTGTTGCTGACCAATGTGACTGAATAGTTGCTCAACACGCTGGTATTGCTGGCGTTCTTGATGTCGTAGCCAGAATTGACATTCAAGGTTTTTCCGGTGCCGACATTCCAATCCGCAAAGCTCTGGCTTAAAGCGTTGATGGCATCGCCAGCGGCCAAGCCCGAAACCGACAGGGTCGGCGTGGCAGACGAAGCGTAGGTTCGGTCATAGGTCTTGGTGTCGGCCACAGCGGTGATGGTCAAAGGCCGCGAGCTGACGGTCCACGGGCCAGGTACGGTGGCCGCGAGGGTGTATTGCGAACTCGTCGAATAGCCGCTGGTGTAAGCGACCGTGTAGCTGCCGGGCGTTGAACTTTCCGTCAAACCACCAGGGACGGGTGTGTCTGGTGTGGTTGAGGCGGCGACGGCTGCAGCAACAATGCGCGGAGCCACCGTGGGACGGGCAACGGCGACGATAACTCCGCCCGCGTTAGCCACAATGGGTGGGCGCGGAAAGGGGGCCTCGACCGTGGCGTCTGCCGTGGTGTAAAGCACCGGCACGTAACTGGGTGCCGTGCCGTAGACGCTGGAACTGGACACAGGGCCTGACATGCGCACATACACCGGCTTCGGTTCTGTTGTGGGTACGACGATAGGAGTGACCCCTCCGCCTCCATCGCTGGGATCTTCATACCGCCCAGTACCCGGGTCGACGATCACGTTTGCAGTGCCACTGACCGGCTGCTTAAAGCGCAGAATCACTACACCACTGCCACCGGCACCGGCAAATTGACCAGCAAAACCATATTCCTTATTGCCTACGTCCAGGTTAGTTGTATAGGGCTTATTGCTATCGCCGCCGCCGCCGCCCGCACCTGTGTTGGGCTTACCGCTCTGCCTCAGAAAACCGGCTGCGGTAATGTATGCATCTTCTCTAGGAGTGGGATCGTTGCTGGTGGGATTGGCAAGTTTTATGGTGCGTAGACTGAGATCAGCGTTGGTCAAATCGGTAGGTGTGAAGGTAACGACTTCACCACCGTTGGTGCCGGGTGTGCCGGGGCCTTTGAGGCCGTTGGCTGCGCCGCCAGAACCGTAAACCACCGCGCTTCCCGTGATGGCGCTCAAATAACCTTCCCCGCCATTGCCACCGGTTCCATCCTCTTTGCCTGTACTGCCATTGCTGCGCGCCCCGCCGCCACCGCCGCCGGCCCAGCCATTGCCCGAAGCTGACCTGCCGCCTTCAGAGCCGAGCAAGGTGTAGCCAGTCATGTTGGCTACTGTGCCGACTTTGGCACGGCCGCCAGAGCCAAAAAATCCAAAGTGACCGCCACCACCCGAGCCACCGAGCAAGCCGTTGTCGGTGCTCTTGTAGCCGCCGGGACCGCCCCCATAGGTGATCAGCACCTGAGTGGCGCTGGAGGCGGAAGGCCCGACAAATGAGCTGTCAGCGCCCCTGCCAAACACGCCTGAGAAGGGCTCAGCCGTCCCAGTAGGTGGGCTTCGAACGCGATTTGGCGATCCACCATTGCCCACCTGAATGCCGTAAGTTGCGCCCGACCTTAGACTGACGAAAGGAACAAAGCCGACGCCGCCGCCCCCCCCCCCACCGATGTCTTTGATATCGCTGTGCCAGCCACCCGAGCCGCCGCCAGCGACCACCAGCAACTGAGCCGTCGTGGTGGTCGGAGCCACCCAGGAGTAAGCGGTGTAACCAGGGGCCCATGTGATGCTGTCGCTATCATAATTACCGGCGACTGGGCTGGCAAAAAGACTGCCGGTCAAGGGAGCGCCGACGGCGCCTATGGTGTAGGTCGTGCCGTTGTAGATGTACTGGTTGCCCCCTGTGAACTGGACAATCCTGGTCTCCTGCAAGGCGCTGCGAAAGCCCTGGGCCGCACGCACGCCGCCGTACTCAGAGCTCAGCGTCAGGTTGTCGGCATAGAGCTCCACCTGGCCGTTAAAGCTCAGGGGCCCGTCGGTCTTGATGTTGCCGCCAATGGCCACATTGCCAGAGACTTCCAAGTAGCCCAGGCGGGTGGTGTCCTGCCAGCGTTCTCCCGGCCGACCAATGTTGCGGGTGATCTCAACCTTGCCGGTGTTGACGATGGATAAGCCGTAGTAGCCCGCAGCCACGCTCTCGACGCTGTTGTCGATGGTCAAGTCGCCATTGGTCTTGATCAGGGTATCAGAGCGCAGCACGAGCCCGCCATAGAGCATGGCCTTGCCGGTGCTGCTGTTGAACAGCGCACCGCTGGAAGCCACGCCGGTGCCGGAGAGCACGTAGTTGTTTTCCAGCGAATAACCGTTGATGTCAACTGCCGCACCATCGCTGACGGTCACCGTGCCTTGCCCAAAAGCAAGATTGGCCGCCTTCAAAATGCCCGCGCTGACCAGCGTATTGCCGCTGTAAGAATTAAAGCCGCTCAGGGTGAGCGTGCCGGTGCCGGCTTTGGTCAGGCCACCTGCGCCCGACAAATTGCCGACGATGGTCATGTCGGTATTGGTGGTGATGGCAAAGCCGCCAGAGGCACGGACCGCACCCGAACCGGTGATGAGGCCACCGGTGATGGTCACCGTGCTTGCATCCACATCGTAATTTCGCGGGCCTTGCGACTGACCGGTCCAGTCGTTGAACCAGTCATAGCGGGTGGTGGCCAAAGTACCGCCTGTGATGGTCAAGGGGCCGCCCACACCCAGTGCGCCTGTTGCGGCAATGGTCAAGGTTCCACCGGTGATGGTGGTGCCGCCAGTGAAGCTGTTCAAACTGACCGGTCGGGCCCAAGCGGCCGACTTCAGGTTGAGATTGCCTGCGCCAGCCTTGAGCAAGCCGCCCGTGCCGCTCATAGCGCCACTGAAGTCGACGTCGTCACTGCGGTTGATCGCGAGTACGCCGTTATTGACAATCACACAGCTGATCATCTTGCCGCAATTGGTATTGTCGGTCGTTGCGGTGTCCTCCCCGCCGACAGGAGCGTTTTTAAGGGCAGGTATGGTGCCGCTGGTGCCGCCGTTGCCCACCTGCAAGGTGCCCTGCAAGATATGAATGGCATCACCTAAGATAAAGTTACCATTGAGAATTTGTGTGCCGGGACCGTCTTTCTTGAAAATAAAGGTTCCGTTGGTGCCGTTCTTGCCGATATTGCCGCTGAAGGTGCTGATGTCGGTGCTTGCCATGCCACCACCGACCGTCAGCGTCACCGTTTCCCCAATGACGCCCGGATAGTTGATCACCCCACCGCCTGCCAGGGAGCGGAATGTGGCGTTGGCCTTGACCACCAGTGTGCCGCCTTCCTCGATCGTGAGGTCGGTGAAGGCGGGAAAGGCGCCACCCGCTTTGAGCGTGATCGTATTGCCGCCAGCTATGGTGGTACCTCCGGTGTAGGTCTGGGCGTTGTCCAGTATGCTCGATCTACCGCCGAACACCACAGTTCCCGCTCCACTGACGACTCCGCTCAAGGTACCTCCATTGAGGACCAAGCGAGCATTGTTGGTGAGGTTGCCAGCGAAGCCTCCATTGAGTTGCAAGGTACCGCTATCGACCGTGGTGCCGCCGCCATGGCCCATCTGGCCGACATTGGAATTCACTTCAAGGATGCTCGTGCCCGACTTCACAAAGCGACCGCCACCAGTGATCAGTCCCGTGAATTTTTGAGTGTCGGTGGTCAATGAGCCGTAGTTAAAAGTGGCGCCACCACCAATGTCAATGTTCCCAATGTAGGTGTAGACGCCTGCACTGGGCGTGCCGAGGTTGCTGGTACCAGCTATCAGCAAAGTACCGCTATTGACAGCTGTACTGCCAATGAAGGTGTTCTTGCCGGTGAGCGTGATGGTCGCTGCACCGTTAAGGACGAGCCTGCCGTTGCCGCTGATGACACCCGCAAAGCTCAGGGCATCAGAGCGATTGAAGACGAGCTTCACGTCGCTGCTAACGCTGATGTTGCTGCCAACGCTGATGTTGCCAGCCACCGCGCCTGTGACACCGCCGTCGCCAATCTGCAGCGTTCCCTTGGTGATGCTGGTGCCGCCACTGTAGGTATTGGCGCCCGTCAGTATGGTGGTGCCGGTTCCGCTTTGCGCCAGCGTGCCGCTGCCGCTGATGACGCCTCCATAAGTCAATGTGTCACTGCGGCTGAACACCAGAGCAGCATTGTTGGTGATGTCGCCAAGCACCGAACCAGTCGCGCCATCGTTGACTGGTGATTTCGCGCCATCGTCGCCTAACTGTAATGTGCCCGCGCTGATGGTGGTGCCACCGGTATAGGTATTGGCGCCGGCGAGCGTGGTTATTCCTGTTCCGCTTTGCGTCACTGAGCCTGTACCGCTGATCACGCCGCTGAAGACCGTCAAGGTATCAGACCGGTTAAACACCAGTGCCGCATTGTTGGTGACATTGCCGATGATGATGCCACTGGTACCACCATCGCCTATCTGTAAGGTGCCTGCGCTGATGGTGGTGCCGCCCGTGTAGGTGCTGGTGCCCGTCAGCTTGGTGGTACCGGTGCCGCCTTGTACCAGGCGACCAGAGCCAGAAATAACGCCGCCGTAAATGTAGGTATCCGAACGATTGAACACCACCTCGGAATCATTGATAATTGGGGCCCGCAAGGAGCCTGCCGCTGCACCAGCGCCGATCTTGAGCGTACCGCCTTTGACAGTGAACCTGCCGGCACTGTCGTTGTTGCCGGCCAGGATCAACTGGCCCGCGTTAACGTCGGTGAGCCCTACTCGGGTGTTGTCGCTCGCCAATGTGGTGGCGCCTGAACCATTTTGTTCAACGTGGCCGGTGCCGCTGATCGTGCCGCTGTAGGTCCAGTCATTGGATCGGTTAAACACCAAGACACCGGAGTTATTAAGAGCAATGTTGCCGACCAAGACGCCGGTGGTCCCAGCATTGCCAATTTTCAGCTTGCCCTGGGTAACCGTCATGCTTCCAGTGCCAGTGTTGTCACCGGTCAAGGTGATGGTGCCAGTTCCATTTTGTGTCACCGTACCAGCGCCGCTGATAACGCCGCTGTAGGTCCAATCATTGGAGCGTTTGATCACCAGCGCCCCGCTGTTGGCGATGTTGCCGGCGATGGAGCCGGCGATGGAGCCGGCGCCACTGGCGGTGTCTGAGCCGAGTTGGAGCGTTCCGCCGCTGATGGTGGTCAAGCCGGTGTAGGTGTTGTCGCCGGTCAGAATGATGGTGCCCGCTCCGCTTTGAGTGACGCTTCCGCTGCCACTGATCGCACCGCTGAGGATGACCTTGTTCGGAGCCGAGTGGTTGAACACCAGAGCGGCTTTGTTGGAGATGTCGCCAAGCACCGAGCCAGTCGCGCCAGCGTTACCTAATTGAACTGTGCCGGCGCTGATGGTAGTTCCCCCGGTGTAGGTGTTGTCGCCGGTCAGTACGGTGGTGCCCGCTCCGCTCTGGGTGACGATTCCGCTGCCACTGATCACACCGCTGAAGGTGTAGGCCAAGCTGGCAGCCGAGCGGTTGAACACCAGAGAGGAATTATTGATGACATTACCGATGATGCTGCCGCTGGTGCCGCCATCGCCGACCTGCAGCGTACCGGCGCTGATGGTGGTCCTGCCGGTGTAAGTGTTGTCGCCTATCAGTTTGGTGGTGCCCAAGCCCACTTGTGTCAGCTGGCCGGCACCACTGATAACGCCGCCGAATATAGCCGTATCAACGCGGTTGAAGGCTAGGGTGGCACTGTTCAGCACATTGCCCGCCAAAGAACCGCTCGATCCGCCTGAACCCACTTGCAACGTGCCGGCGATGATGGTGGTACCGCCGGTCAAGGTGTTGGCTCCGGCCAAGCTGGTGGTGCCAGCTCCACTCTGGGTTAGAGTGCCCGCGCCGCTGATCGCACCGCCGAAAGTCCAGGCGGTGGAACGGCTGAACACCACCGCGCCGTTGTCGGTGATGTTGGCCGCCACAGACCCGCTGGTGCCGCTGACTTTAAGCAGCGCCCCCGAATTAACCGTGATCGTTCCCAAGCCACTGTTGCTACCGCTGAGGTCCAAAGTACCACCGCTGACGGTGGTGGCACCGCTGTAGGTGTTGTCAGCCGAAAGCGTGACCGTGCCAGTTCCACTGCTGGTCAAGCTGCCTGTGCCGCTGATGATGCCGGCATACGACAAGCCCAACAAGCCCTCGCCCGAGCGGTTAAGCACCAGCGCACCGTTGTTGGTGATACTGGCCGCTGAAATCGAGCCCGTGGTGTCACCAGTGCCAACCTGCAGCGTGCCGCCGCTGATGGTGATCGAGCCGGTACCGGCATTGGCGCCGGTCAGAATCAGTTGACCAGCGCTGACCGTGGTGGTGCCGCGATAGCTGTTGTTGCCCGACAGCGTTGTGTTGCCCGCTCCGCTTTGCGCCACCGAGCCGCTGCCGCTGATGACCCCACCATAGATTAATGCGTCGGACCGATTAAAAGCCAGGGCCGAGTTGTTGATGATGTTGCTGGTCAAAGATCCTGATGTGCCAGCGTCACCCATTTGTAGCGTACCGCCGCTGATGGTGGTGGTACCGCTGTAGGTGTTGCTGCCTGTCAGCTTGGTGGTACCCGATCCGCTTTGAGTCAGGACCCCCGTGCCGCTCATGGCGCCGCTGTAG
>Ga0209550_10001566_pt1 | contig 21946 bp, 4 predicted proteins | sample LauGreSuBDMM15SN_2_FD_187567 | JGI IMG/M metagenome (GOLD analysis project Ga0209550, IMG submission 187567) | Freshwater lake microbial communities from Lake Michigan, USA - Su13.BD.MM15.SN (SPAdes) (version 5) | ecosystem: Environmental > Aquatic > Freshwater > Lake | place: Lake Michigan, USA... | reverse complement strand
AAAAATAATATAAATTTAAATTTTAGATCATTAAGAGATTATAAAGATTTAATAATTTTTTTGATTAAAAATCCAAATTATATTCATCGATCATTTAATGAAGTATATGATTTAGATAATGATCGCTTATTTATTACATTTAATAAACATATAATTGCACAACAAGATTTAAATATACGGAAAAAATTAATTAATTATTATGCAGAATTATATTTAATAAATAAACTAAAAAAAGATATTAGAATTAGTTCTAGTCAAGAAATACAAAATTATAATTCTATAAATAATTTAGGATTACTATTATTTAAGAAAAATTTAAATAGTTATGAGAAATTTATGTATACATCAGTTTCTTCTAGTAAAGAATTAATTGATTTCTTTTCATTTGAAAAGAAATTAAAAGAAATAGAAGAAAAAGAAAAAGCAAATTTTGTAAATTATTTAATTGATATTGATACTAATACTGATTTTATTACAGAAAAATCTAAATTAGAAATAATTTTAGAACAAAATAAATATTTAAAAGAAGCTAACAAAATCAATGATAAAACAATTAATTTTAATAGTAGTAATTATAATATTATTGATATTGATCATGATTGTTCATTTTATAATTTTTTTAATCTAAAAAATAAACTATATTTATTAGAAGATAAAAATGAAGAAAGAAAATTGTTAATAATAAATGAAGAAAATTTAATAGAATTAATAGGAATATTTGATATAGATAAGAATATGTTATCAATTAAAATTAATAATATATATTTTAATAAAAATGAAATATTAAAATTTAATAAATATAAACATTTACCATTTAAATATTCAATTCCTTCTAATTGTTTAAATTTAATTTATAATGAAGATAATATATATAAAATTTTATACTTTTCTAGCTCTTTATTTAATTCTTTATTTGAGGATGAAGAAAATGATGACCCAAATAAATTTAATTATGTTGATAAAAAAAAAGAAAAACCTCAAGATACTTTATCATATATATTAAATAAACCTATAACTGAGGATGGTATATATATTATTGAAATAAATAATAATAATTTATTATTACCTGTAATAAAAGATAATACTTTATTTGAATCATTATGTCAAGATTATGGTATTAATAATAAAAATATTCTATATATTAATGGATTTAATGATATTAGCCCCCCTTCTTATAATTTTAATAGAAAGTTATATGATATGATTGATTTTAATAAAAAAAAATTCTTAAAGAGATTATTAAATACATCACAATATATAAGTAGAATTTCATTATTAAATCCAGATATAAATAATAATCTGTTAGTCTTTACTAAAAATGAAAAAGATAAAATTATTATTAAATTAAAATCTAATAAATTAAATACAAATACTCAATATAATATCTCTATTGAAAAATTATTATTAAAAATAAATAATTGTATGATTAATGACACTTCAGTTAATATATATTTAACTAAATTTCAATCGATTATTGATGAAATTGAATGTACATTAGCAGATAATGATATTAAATTTATTACTGATTTAAAAATTCATGAATTATTTACAAAAGATAATTATAAAATATTTTATAACTATTTACAAAATATAAGATTATATAACATATTAATTGTAATTAATAAATTATTATCTGATTATACAAAAGAGACTAATCCAAAAATTAAAGAAGAAAAACAATTAATTTTTTGTAATCAACTTAAAATATTTACAGATATATTTAATTATAAAACTACTAGTTTTAAATATAATTTTGAAGCTTTATTTGAATTATTAACTGGTATTGAATTACAAGAAGAACAAATGGGTCGTTATACTCAAATAATTAATTCATTTATTAATTATGAAAATACTATAAATAAAACTTCAAAATTAGAACCATATGAATTAATATTAAAAGATTATGACACTAAACAATATATTATTAATTATAATCAAATTATCAATGGTGGTGGCAAACAAATTTATGAAAAAATAGAACCAACAAGACCAACAAGACCAACAAGACCAACAAGACCAACAAGACCAACAAGACCAACAAGACCAAATGAACCTGATGAACCTGATGACCCTAAAGAACCTGATGACCCTAAAGAACCTGAAAAAGAGTGTAAAGATGAACCTAAAGAACCAGAAAAAGATAGTGATAAAAATTTTAATTATCCATTACATCATATAATGATGTCAAAAGGTAAATCAGCAATATTAACACCATTATTAGCATTACATTTTGTATTAATTTATAAAAAACAAGTTCTTATTATTGTACCAGAACATTTAAAGCCATCAACAATAGATAGATTTGAAAATTTAAAATATTTATTTAATAATAATAATATTGAGATACTATCAGATAATGATATTAAATATAAATATTTAAATAATCAATTTGGTGATGATGAAAAAAATAAAGATTATATAATGATTATAGATGAATTTGATAGTTTAATTGATCCAAATAAAAGTAATTATAATATTACTTCTGACAAAAAAAAATTTAATAAAGAACTATATCAATTGATTAAAATAATTGTTAAATATATTAAAGATAATAATATTACAAAAAATATTAATATTGAACAAATAAAACATTTAATACCATTAGAAATATCAAATAAATATAAAGATTCTTATAAATTATTTGAATCTGATATTAATAGCATACTAAATCAAATCAATGAAAATAATTTAATTGAAAATATTAATTGGGGTATACATCCCAAATATTATTATGCAATACCATATAATAATAAAGATAAACCATTAGAAAAATCTAATTTTACATCATCAATTATGACTTTATTCCTAACATTTTATTATTATATAGTGATGAAAAATTATGAAATAAATGATTATATTATAGATATAATCATTAAATATAAATTATTATTATATTTAAAATTAGTACATACACCTATTAGAAAAGAAGTTATAGATATATATAAAACACTACCCGCAAATGTAATAGAAATATTATTTGATAAAATATTTGAAATTATATTTAATAAAAATTTGTTATCAAATAGTCAATCAAATATATCATTTATAGATATTATAAATATTAAAAATATATTTAAAATTGGTTATTCTGGAACAGTGAATATTAATTTAGATCCAATTAAATATCTAGATATAAAATTTAATAATATTGAACCTGATTATGATGAACAAATAAATGTTGAAAATGCTATTTTAAATGCTAATATAAAATATATTGATAAATCATTATTTAAACTTGATAATTATCTAAATATTTTAAATTCAAAAATAGAATTACAAAATTATAATGCATTAATAGATTTATATGGATTATTTAAAAATATTAAAAATCAATTAATTGCATATGAATTAAATAAAATATTAATGACTAATATTGTATATATTGATGAAAATGATAAAATATATGTAATAAATAATAATCAAGAAAAAGAAATATATAATTCAAATAAGTTTTATAGTAATATATTTATATTTTTTGATCAAGCTCATACAATAGGTGTAGATATAACTCAAGATAAATATCCTATAATGAGAGGATTATGTATTGTTGATAAAAAATCAACATATACACAAGTAGCACAAGCAATTTTTAGATTAAGAAAAATTAATTTAGGCCATACTATTGATTTAGGTTATATTTATTATGATCAAAAAGAAACAAATATAAAAATTGATGAATTATATGATTTATTTAGAAATAATGATGATACAAAAAAAGAACAAAGTAATGATTTATTAGTATTTCAAACACTTAAATATGAAATACGTAAAAATAGGAAAGGATTACCCATGTTGACACATAAAGAAGATATCAAATATTATTATAATACACAAATTCCACCAAAAGATAATTTAGAATGTTTTTATGATGGAATTTTTACAGATGATGAAATTAATAAATTAAAATCTGATAATAATTTAAAACATTTATTTGATTCTATAAATAAATATGATAAATTATTAAGATTAATATATAATATTGATGTTATAACTATAAGTTTCACTCATTCAACAGATATTGATCAAGAAATTGATGAACAAATAACAAAAGAACAAAATACAATGAGAGAAACAAAAAGAGACACCTCAAGAAATTCCATTAAAAAAATACATAAAGATATAGAATATCCAAAATATGATTTTATAATGTATAATTTATTTAAAAAAATAAAAGACATAAATATTTTTAATTTAATAACAATAAAAGTAGATGAATTAATATATTGTTTACCTAATATTTTTATTCAAATTGATGGATTTAATTATAATAAAAATGTATCTGGATTTTTATTTGTTTATATTAATGATAAAGTATTAATAATTCCTGGATATCTTGTTACACATTTTTCATCTAGTTTCCCAATATTTAATTATGAATTAACTTTAATAAATCAAGGTTTATATACAGATAAATTTGATTTATTTGCAATAAATGAAAAAATTAAAACCCATAAAATATTTTCAGATATTAATAATGTAATCTATGATTTTGATAAATTACAAACAGTGACAGAATATTTTTTATATTTTATAATGATAAATATTCAGAATGATATAGAAATACATATTAATACATATGATAAACAAGTAATTATATTAAATACCAAAATTAAAGAATTGTATAATGATTGGTTAAGGGAAAATAAACATAGAGAAAAATTATTTATAACAGAAAATAATAGTATTAAAGAAAGTGTTATTACAATAAATGATAAATTAACAATATTTAACGACGTTGATAAATATTATTATAAATATTTAAAATATAAATTAAAATATTTTACGTTATTAAAATAATACTTTTACTAGAATAAATATTCTAATAAACATCAATTATTAAAAATATAAAAATATATTTTTAATAAATAATTATTTTAACTAATCCATGCTAAACTGCCAATTCCACTCATCACTCTAAGTATATTATATTCTTTAATAATGGTATTTAATAAATATGGATTACTATCAACATTAGAATCTGAATTAATTATAAATGTAATATCATCAAAGTTTGTAAAATTTAAATGTCCACTATGTTGATCTTCCAATGGATATAATGAAAATGTATAACTATAATAACCTGTTGGAGGACTATTTTTAAATTTTGAATAAGGTATTAAACTATTATAAATTTTTTTAATAATTTATTTTTTTTATTTTCAATATCATTAATAAAAAAATAAATTATTTCTTTACCTGTATACGTATCTTCATAATTTCCTCCTGTTTGTGATATTTTTCTATTAATATCGCTACATTTTTTATATTTCTTTTCAATATTTAAACATTTTTTAATAACACTTATAATTTTTTTAATATTACAATCATAAAATTCTTTATTACTTTTATATAAATATTCAGTTAATTTTGCTTTCATACACGTTTCAATTTCTCTTGCACAATCTGTTTGTTTATAATAAGCATATTCTGCTTTATTTGCTCTTCCTGTATTATAAACTTCTAATCTTTTATTTAAATTTTTAGTATATCCTATTTTATATTTTTTATCATCTTTAATAATATAAACATGATATCCTTTTGGATATTTTTTATTTTTACTTAAATTATGTTTTAATATTTTTATTTGATGATTTAAATTATGTATTTTCTTTTTAGTTTTTTTATCAACTTCATATTTTCCATATTTTCTTAATTTAGGCAATGCATCACTAATTAACCAATTCTGAAATTCAACTGCTTTATTCATTCTAGATTTTAACAATAATGAATATAATCCTTGTTCATTTATATACATAGTTTGTGGTTGTTCTTTGCTATGAAGTTTTCGTATGTCTTTTAATTGTTTTTTATTTTCTTTATTAATTTTATCTTTTAAAGTATCTTTACTACTTTTATATTCTAATATTTTAACTATACTTAAAAATTTAAACCATATATTACCTTCTTTATCCATTTCATATTGAATATCATTATTATTATAAGAGAGTGTTTTATTATAAATATCTATAATAGTGTTCATATATTATTAATTAGAAAAAAATTTTTATAATATAGGGGGGGGTGAATTACCCCCCCCTTAATTCTGTTATTTTATTTATTATATGTATTATAATAGTGTAATATTTATACATATAACTATTTTTAAATATAAATATTAATTAAAAATATAATAATATATTTTTAATTAATTTTATTTTAACTGATCCATGCTAAACTGCCAATTCCACTCATCACACGTAATATATTATATTCTTTAATTATGGTATTTAATAAATATGGATTACTATTGACATTAGAATCTGAATTAATTATAAATGTAATATCATCAAAATTTGTAAAATTTAAATGTCCGCTATGTTGATCTTCTAATGGATATAATGAAAATGTATAACTATAATAACCAGTTGGAGGACTATTTTTAAATTTGGAGTATGGAATAACATTATTATAATAGATATTATCACGAGCAGCAAATATCTCACTACCATTAACTCTGATTGATAATGTTGTCAGTGGTGATATTTCATTTATTAATACTTTATCAGAATATTGAAATTTTAGATAAATATTAAGTACATCATTTCGTTTAGTACTAGATAATTGTGATAGATATTTATCTTCATAATACATAAAATATTTTAATAAACTTTCACCAAAATTTTCAATTAATCGTATAATTCTATCACCTACATCTGTTGTATAATAAATATTTAATTCAGCCATATTATTTTTAATGATTTCAATATCTTTTGCATAATTTACTTGATCTTGTGAAGTATAAACATTATTTACAATAAATAAATTATAATATTCAAGGGCAGTTATATATTCTCCATATTTATAATCATATTTTGGGATTTCCTGAGTATAATAAGTTAAATTACTATTTAATGGTTTTGAAATTAAATGAATATCTTTAACTAAACCAGTAAAGAATCGATGAGCTTCCATTGATTGTGAATTGACAAAAAGATTTGGATAAATTTTATAACGATCAATAACATATTCATGACTATAAGATCCAAATAAAGTTCTTTCTATCATATCTAATAAAACAAATTCTGTAATCAATGTTATTTTAACATCTGGTGTAACAGTTAAACTATAAGTACCAGATAAATCATTTGATAAGAATGTTTTTAAATCATTTAATTTATATTTTAAGATAATATCAGTATGTGGTAATGCAACAGATGGAATTGCTAATCCTGGTTTATTACAAAACCAAAAAATTAATGGCATATATATTTCCCATGAGATTCCATTAAATCTTATTTTTGTCATTTTATCAAGTTGTTGTTTTTGATTCTCATTAGAATATAAATATCTATTAAGATTGATAACGTCTTCATTAATTTCTTCTAATAATTGATCATTAAAATATAAACTATATGAATTAAATAACTTACTATAATCATTAAATATAGGTTCTTCTGGAGTACTTGTTGTTGATGTTTCGGATTGATATTTTCTAGTCATTTGACTATTTTGAACAAATTTATTTGGATCATATAAATTTATTAATGTATATTGATCATATGAAACTAAATAAAATTTACTATAATTTGATACTATTGGTGGATTATTTATTAAATAATTATTAACTAGATTATTCATAAATAAATAAATATAATTTTGTGAATCTTGTTTATAAAACTTTGCATATTGTAATGAATCTTGATAAAACTGGATTCCTGTGATTGTACGAATAATATTATCATTTAAACTATATGTATATGTGTAAGAAGTATTTATCATTTCTTTTAAAGAAATTATATAATATATAAAAGTATTATCATATTCATCAAATATTTTTCCATTATATTCATTACCATTATTATATAAAATTATTGAATAATTAGAATTATTATATTTTCCCATAAATTCAGATGATGTTGTTGAAGCCCCAGTATTTATAATATATAAATATTCATCATATTCAGTTCTGTTTGATGTATAAGGTATCATATAAAAGTTATCATCAATAGTATATTGATATGGTAAATTATATGTTATTTTAAAACTTGTATTTAAGATTGGGCTTAATAATGAACTATTATCTGTTTCAATGTAATATTGTTTAAATATTATGGTTGTACCAGTAAAAATTATATTCAATTTAATAATAATAATACCTGATTCAAATATAAATTTAGATGAGTCGACTTTAATATTATTTATTTTATAGTAATATTTTGAGGTTGTATTTAATACAAAATCTGTAGGTACAACAAAACTAATACTTGTTCCATTAACAGTAAAATCAATAATAGTCCATGAATTTTTTTGGACAAATAATATATTATCACTTAATTGTAAATCTGTATATAATATACTTGTTGTAAATTCTGTTTGATTTGTAGATTGATTAAAATATATTGATATTTTACTATTAGGATTTATTTCTGGTTCATAAGTATTATAAATATTATCGATATTTTTATTATACACATAAATAACTGTATCAGTCGTAGAAGGAATTATAAAATTAAAATTATATAAATATTCACTAATTTTTTCGATTTTTGTTATTTGATTAATAAATTTTTCTCCTAATCTTTCACTATAAGTTATTGTATTATAATTTGATTGAGTACTATTAAATAACACAATATAATCTGTTTCAATATAATATTGATAAAATACTAATGTTGTGCCAGTGAAAGGTGTAGATAGAGTTATAGTTATTTCATTATTATTTATTATAATATTTGTATTTGGAACACTAATATTATTTATTTTATAACTATATTTACTTGTTTTGTTTAATATAAAATCAGTTGGTTTTATAAATATAATAGTTAAAGCAACTATTCTAAAATTTATTATGTTCCATGAATTTTCTTGAATAAATGTTATACTATTATTTAATTGAAATGTATCATATAAATTCAAATTATTAAAATATGTTTTCCCATTTATTTGATTAAAATATGACGATGACTTATTCTCTGTATCGATTAATGGTATTGCATCTAATAAAGGTTTATATAAATAAATTATAGTTGAAATTGTAGATGGAATAATATAATTAAAATAATATGAATAATAACTAATAGTTTTATAATCATCAACATTATAATAAAAAACAATATTAGTTGTATCAATAATATTTACATTTATAGGTATAATAATATTTTGGTCAATTGAATTAATTATGCTAAACTCAAAATAACTCGGATTATAAATATCTGTATCAATATCTTCATTTAATTCATATGTATATGATATTTGATTTAAATTTGTAATAGTTAATGGAGTTAATAATGTAATAATTGATACATCCATAGAATCTATAGGAATACCTGTAACATAATATAAATTATTGGTGTCTTTATATAAAGTATAAAGATTAGCACTAGTTTTAAGTAAAGTATTATTTGCTATAAAATTAAATTTATATGAATAAAATTCTAGATATTGATTAGAATTAAGAGTAGTAATATTTTTAATTGCTGAGATATTATGAATTTCTAATAATTCTGTAGTTTGTAATTCATTTGATTCAAAAGGTATTAAAATATCAAGACTATTTGTATTTATTGTTAAAATAGTTAATTGAACATTATTATAAATAATACTATCAATATATTGATAATTAACATTAGAAAAAGTGATATTATATAAATGTCCATTTATGGTAGTATTTTTAATTGTAAAATTAGTATTTTGTTTAACAGTAATAAAATCAGATGATTTAATGTCATATTCTGAATAAAAATTTATTTGTCCTGGATAAACCATTGGATCAATAATTACTATATCATTTGTAATATTATCACCATTTAAAAAATCTATAGAATAAGTACAATTAGATTTAATAATATTACTATTAAAAGTTATAGCATATGGAAATATTGGATTTATGACAAGTTTAATTGTATTTTTAGTAGGAATACTTGATGATGGTTCATTTAATTCAATCTTTATCATATTTGATTCATTGTTACTATTATAAATATTATAATAATTTATAGAGTATAAACCAAAATTTAATATACTTAAATCTGGTAAATATTCTGTTAAACTTGTAAATCTATTATTTGTATTCTCAAAAGTAATACTATATTGTAATTCACTGTTAAAATTATAATTCAAATTTTTAATTGTTTCATCAGAATTAAAATTATTACCCCATATTTTATTAATTAAAAATTTAAGTGGATTATTAAAAACATATTGATAATCATCAGTTAAAGTATCTGAAAATGTATTAATTAAATTTACTAATTCTGTACCTAAAGTTACTAAATATCTTAATAATTTATGAATATTAACCCCAAAATGTATATCAGTACTATTATTTACTTTATTTATCCAATTTGATATTTGACTATTAATTTTATTATAATTATTAACGGATCTATAAACAATATTATTGGTTTCATCATATGTAAATTCATCTGTAATATAACCAGCTATTTCATAAGTTCCATTAATTAATATTAAATCTGGATCTGGATCATTATCAAATATTATATTAGTCCCATTAAATGATACTTGATAATCATTTGAAATTAGAAAATCATTTATATTTTGTAGTGTATTCATAAAAAAATTAGGATTATTTAACCAATAATATAAATTATTATAAATTACAATTTCAATCTCTTGTGTTGTGAAAAAATTTTCTTTATTAATATCAGAACTGTTAATAGATTTAATAAATTCAGATAACATTTTAACATCATCATTTGTTAAATAACTAAAATTTATATTATTTTTTGGAGTATCACTAATATCACCACTACTATTTATATAACCTAAATTTACTAGGGTTTCTAAACTAGATACTTTATTAATACTATTTAATAAAGACCATGATGGCCATGATTTTAGATAATTATATAAAGTATAATCTTTAATTTTTGAATTATTTAATAATAATATTTTTAATTGTTTAACATTTGGAAATAAAACAGAAGTATCAATTATATAATCAGTATCTAACTTATTTATAATATATAAATTAATCTCAGTCGAAATATTTGATGATTGTAAAATATCATTATCGATCGGTTTTTGTGTATTAAGTGTATTATCATTGTTATTAATTTCTATAATATTATACACAAATGAATTAATCTTATAGGTTTCATTGATATTAAGATTTATGTTATTTGTATTATCTAATAATTTATAATCATAAATATTTGTATTATCAATATTTGATAATATAATATCCTGAACAAGAATATCACTACTAATGTTTGTTGTTTGAATATAATCACTGAGAATTGTTGTATCAGATATATTTAATGATGTATTTAGAGATTGTTCTCTATTTATATATGTATAATAATTAGTGTAAATGGTATATATTACATTAAAATTATTAGATAAATAGTTATCTGATACTATATAATATTTTCCATTAGTCTGTTGTATAAAAAAATAACTAATTGATGAAGTGTAATCTATATATATTTGATTATATTTATTAACATCTATAATTTTATTAGTCGTAAATCTAATTTCTTGGTTATATTTATTATTAATAATTATAGGCGTCCCAATTATTTTTATTTCATATACACTAATTAATTTTATCATATCATTATTAACATCTAACAAGTTTCTGTATTGACTAATAACAATATCTGAATAAATAAAATCACCAAAGTTATTAATTTTAATAACTGGTAATTTATCTAATAAACAACTATATTGAGAATAATTATCTTTTTTAAATGCATTAGGTAAAGTATAAAATTTAAGTTTATTTGGAAATACTATTTTAACTAAATGAACATAATTTTGACCATTTTCTAGATATGTAACTAAATGATATGAACCTATTAATGTATCAAAATTATTCATGGTCCCATCACTATTTATTTGAAATGAATTATAAAAATATATTGATGTATATCCATCAATAATATTATTAACTTTCTCATTATATTCAATTGATTTACCATATGTAAATATTATTTTATTATTGTTAGAATTATATGTTTGTATTAAAATTAATTGATCATTTTTAATTACATATCTAGTAACTTCTATTAGTTGATATAAATTTGTTATTAACATATTATTATTATAAGGTTGAATACAAAAACTATAATCAAATTTTTGATATAAATAATGATTATATTTATTTATAAAACTAGGTGAAAAAATTATTTTCACATATTGTGTTGTAATATTAATCGGATTAAGTAATATAATATAATAATTTATATTATCTGTAGTAGAGATTGTTTTAATATAATTATAAGTACCATTAATTTTAACCGGTTGTAAATAAAATAGATCAAAAGTAAAACTATAATTGTATGATGATAAAATATATCCATTAATTATTAAAAAGACATTATCATCGCTAATATATTCAGTATCTATCTCAATACAATGTTTATTATTAAATGATTGTTCTTGTATATAATTTATTGCAGGTGCAATATACATTATATTATCATAATTTGAATAATAATTAGTTTTCCATAATCTTACTAATTTACCATTATAATTTGTATTTAATTCAGATAAATTAATTTTATTATTAATAACATGATAAATATTTCCTGTTGGGAAATCATCTAAAATTAAACTTTGATAATCATCAATCGTTTCTGATAATATATTACCATTCTCATCATAATATAATGGAATTACATCAAAAGGTTGATATGGTAAATAAAATTGAATGAATTTATTATTACTATCTAGTAAATTAAGTTGTTGATTTAAATATATATGATTATCAATAATTGACATAATTTTACATATGGTATTACCATATACAATATAATCATAAACTTTTAATTTTATAAAATTATCAAATAAATATAATGACTCTATATATGTATCATTACTATAACTGTAAAGCATATAAAACTTTACACTTTCTCTATTAAAAGTACTACAACAATCTTGATATTTAAAAATATCATCAAGTATATTAATTGTTTGAGTAATATTATCAAAATATAAACCAAAATTTGTTATGCCCCATTTTTTACTAAATATCATAAGATTATCATAATTTATTGGAGGTATAATATTATTATTTTTTGCTAAATAATTCCCTAATGTATAATATCCATTATACATATATATTAAGGTATTATCTCCTTTTAATAATGTTAATTCATAGTAATTAGTAAAAACATTTAATCCATTTACTATAAAATAGTTAGAATCAATGATAATTATTTCATTAATTTCTAAATATAATTTATCATAATTTGTAATTTGATAATTAGAATTATCAATATTTATTAATGTAATACGATTATTAACAAACAAAGGATAATCAATTGAAAAATAAATTGATAAAAATGAAATATCTGAATTATTAATGATAACATTATAATCTTTATTAAATTCTGTTTTTAAATAAGGTACTATTACTTGTGTATTAGTTGTATTTGATAAATAAGTTAATATATAATATATTACATTATTATTTAAAGGTGACTCATTAAAATTATAATTTGAACCATTATTAACTAATAATTCAACTGTTGGTTTAATATTATAAACTGAATTAAAATCTAAAGTTTTAACCGTATAAGTATTATTATTATATTCATTTGTATCTCTAACATTTGTATAATATTTATATTTAATATTAGATGTTTCATTAATATAACTTTTTAATGTTAATCTTTTACTAACTGAATTATTATTAAATACATCAGGTACAGATGTAATATAACTAATACCACTATTATATGAAATGTAATTACTATTATTATATATAAATGGTTGATAAGATAAATTATCCGAGCAATTTAAATATGCATCAATTATTGATTGATTAGTTGTAAATAAAGTCCAAAAATAGATTGAATATTCTAATTTTGATGTATTATTTATGGCTTTTATTTTCCATAATTTAAGTTCATTTACTGTTGGTGTATAATTATTAAAAGATACATTATTGGTAGTAATATTAATATTAGGCGAAGTTGATATAAATGTGATAGAATTAATATCTATAATATCTGCAATTGAACTATTTAAATTAATTGATGTATTACTATTATATAAAAAAGGAATAAAGGCTGAATTATAAACTATACTATTTCTAGTGAATTGAAATATAGAGACAATTGGAGTTGTATTTGTTGTATATTCTTTTATAACAACTGGATATATAATTTGTATAGTATCATTATAATTAAAAAGTATTTTAACAATATATTCATTGAATTCATTTTGATAATCAACATTATAATTATTTGGTTTAAAAAGTATATTAGAATATATTGATTTATAAAAAACATCATTATCATTATCATTTATATTTGAATTATTAGATATATTAAATAAATAACTATTAGTATAATTTTCACTTGCTGTTATATTTGTAGATATACTTAGTAACTGTTTATAATTAGTATTAAATAAAGTATTATCAATTAACCACATATTATTAGTATTAAAATTACTTAAATAATATGTTGAAACACCATTCGCATATAATCTATTTCCAGTTTCATAATAATAAATACATGATTCATTATTAGCACTATTCTTAATTAAATAATAAGAATAATTAGGTATTCCAACAAAATATGTTTCATGATCAGGACTATTATCAATATCTGGTAAAGTTATATTTTTACTTGAATCAACCGTGAATTTTACACTATATTCAATTAAATTAAGGTAATTTCTTGGTAAAACGAAAGTATGATAATATCCAAAAGGTATATATTTTGTTGTCATTTCTTCACGAGTTAACATATAATGAATATTATTATTAATATCAACTAATAATACATAATTAGTATCAGATATATTATTTATTTCTTTAGTATAATTATTAAATGTATAATATGAATATATAGTATTATTTTGAATTATCATTGTTGGTAATGGATTATATGTAAAATTAGTTCCTTCAGAATAAATATTAATAGTTAATTGACTACTTGTACTTGATTCAAAATAAAAAAAATTTAGATTATTTATAATTATTACGTTTTGTTCATTTTCATATAAATTAGTTGAATCATTTTTATAAATAAATTTTGTAGGTAATGGTGATACATTATTATAAATATAATTAACATGTTTAAATAAAATAATTTTATATTTATTGATATTTGGCGTTGTTGTCCATGTATTATCATCATTTAGCGTTGATTGATATAATATATTTAAATCATTGAAGTTATTGATTGTAGAAGTTACTAAAAATATTAAATAATAATTATAATCATCTATTCTAATAATATCAACATTGATTAAATTTAAATTAATATAAATATTAGTATTAATATTAGAAATAGTAAATGGAGTATTAAATATTAATTGGACCTTGTATAAATATTTATTTGTGATATAATTTAAAATTATTTGTGAAGGACTAGTAGTATTAAAAATTATTCCAGATGGTTTAAAAACAATAAAATCTGATAAAACTATATCACTAATAATTTTATTATTACATGCTTGATATATGTAATTATTATCAAATTTATAATATTTATTTGTATATGCTTCATATTGACTATAAGTATCATTAAAAATAATTTTATTATTATTGTCAATATTTAAAATACCAATATAGTTAAATTTATTATTTAAATATGATAATCTATTTACACTATTTTGGGTAGTTTCATATTGTAAATTTTCTAATTTATTATCAATATTTTCATAATCTTCAGTTGTTGTAATTTTAGTATATGATATATCATTATTTTTATATAAATAATGATTAATACCATCAGCTGATATATTTACATTTGCATCAGATATAATATATTTAGTATAATATTTATTATTAATACATATTTTATTAAAATTAGTAGGTACTTCTATAAATGGATATAAAAAAGATACAGTGAATACCGTTTGACTATTATTATAAAATATTTCATTAATTTTATTGTTGATTTCACTTGTTGAAAAATATTGTTCAATATAAATATTTGGATTCATTAAATTTAAATAATCATTGTTATTATTAATATAATTAATCTGATTATCATAGAATAATGCAACATTAATTAAATAATCATATAAGTTAGAACTTATCTTATTATTAGAATCATATTTTGTGAATACGGGTGATAATATTTTTATATTAGCTAAATAATCTGTAGAAGGTCTTGAAAATTTCACTAAATTTGCGGCTGGTAATAAATTAGTAATTGAATCTTTCACATATCTTATAACATTATGAGTATTATTAAAATAATCACTATTATTATAATTTATTATTGGTAATGTATTATTATTTAAATTATAAAATTTATTTAATTCATCTATCCATAATATTACTTGTTTTGACATATTACCATAAATATTATTATTTGATGAATTTAAAAAACTAGTACATAAATTAATAAAATTATTATTGGATGTATCTATAGTATTAGTAATTGTTTTATAATCTGGATTATAAGTTAATATTGAATCTATTTCATCAATCATTAAATCAATCATAACAAAACCATAATAATTATTATTTACTAAAAAATCTGAAAATAAATTAAATTCATCAAATGACGGATTAAAATATAATTCTGTAATCTGTTCATTATTAACAGGAACAAGACTATTTTCAAAAATATTATAATATATATCAGTAGTTGGTTTATAATAAAATTCTTGGGTAGATACTGGTAATAAATAATTAACTATTCTATCATCCAATGTAATTACTGATGATTTATGTATTTTAAAATTTATATTATAAAAATATAAGTTTGGATTTATAAAACTATTCATTAAATCATATGCATTTGTGAATGTTTCATTATCTGAATTATTACTCATCATTATGAAAGATTTATTAAATAGAAAATCATTTATATCTGATATTCCTTTAGTATTTATAAAATTACAATCTGTCGTATGACTAATAAAAGGAAATAAATTAGGTACTCCTGTTTGTGTAGATATATTTACTTCATTTAAAGAATTTATAGGTAATTGAATACTATTACGTGAAAATGTAGAAATTGGTGGATTTATGATTGATGATATATTATTTTCTTGATCTGTATATGATGTTGTTGTATTATCATTACATATATATAATTGTAATAATTGATTATTTGGAATAGGGAGAGTAATAGTTGAACCTACAATTATATCTGTTCTATAAATAATTCTTTGATATACTCTAGGATCTGGTGAAATTGGTAAATTAATATTAATACTAATACCAACATATTGACCATTAAATAGATATGCATAAACTGAAATATATGATTGATTACTTGGAACTGTTTCATATTCTATACCTTGTGAATCTTTCCATTTATAGGTAATTGCATATACAAATAGTACTTGTACATAATTTGGATTTCCTGCACTTACGTAATTTATATTACTCGCAATTAAAGGAGATTCTCCCGGTCTATTTACATAATCAGAAGATATATTATCAGATATAATAAAATTAATATTTTGTATATTATTATTAATATTAATTTGTGAATCAGGTATATTATCATAAAATTCTGTTATTGTTGAAGGTATTGTTGTTAAATAATATATTGTATAATCAACATTACTTAAATCATGTGTTCTATATATTTTATAAGAATTATAAGAAGAATCATAAATAGGTGGTAATTTATAAATATGTACTTGATTATTATTTGTGACTGTTATATTAGTAGTTTTATCAGGATCATTAATTGAATATGATTCTAAATAAGTGTTAGTATTATATAATGATATACAATAATAATATGTTCCTGGTAATATTCCTTCAATACTATTATTTGATACTAACTCTAACATAAATAAATTATCCATGTTAAATGGATAAAATTTTTTTGAATATATTAATTTATGAATATCCATCAAGTTTGAAGAATTTACTAAATAATTAAATTTTTTATTAGAACTTAATGTATCAAATGTATCATTATTATTATATATCCCTTGATTATTTAAAGTTCCTGGTGATTTTGTAGTTAATGTTCTGTTAAATGTTTCTATATATATTTCATAAATATCATCATAACTTGTTGGAAATATATATCTAGAACCTGATAATGTATTTACCATATATTCATCAACATTAGTATCAAGAACAATTTTAATTGGTAATTTGCTAACATTTATATTATTTTGAGATAATATTACATTTAAATTTTTATCATTGATAGAATCATTAAATATTATAGTACTATTATCATTAATCGTCACAAGTAAATAAAAATTAGTCTCATTCGCTTTTGTTCTATAAATCTTTCTTCCTATAACATTTGGATTGGTTGATATTGATAAATTATTTAATTTAACCATAGAATGATTATTTTCTACTGTAAATGAGGTCAAAACACTTAATTCAGACTCATCATATAAGGTATAATATGAGATTGCGTATGAATATGTTCCTAGTCCGATAGTATTAGTAAGTTCAGTATCTATAATACTAAGATCAGTTGAATTTATTTTATCCGGTCTAACTAACATGTTTTTATGATAATTAATAGTTAATAAAATAATGTCTCGACTATTTACTAATGATGATGGTATTCCACTTATATAATTATTATTTATATAATTATTATTTATTTTATTGTTTGATAATTTTGTTAATAAATAATATTTATTAGTTGTTAATTTAGAATAATTTAGGTTTTGTTTATAAAAATATAGTATTGGAATATAATTAGTATAAGTAACAGTTAATATAATAGTCGCATTATTAGGACATGATAATATACCTGAAAATATTAAATAAAAACTATTAAAATTATATTCATTAGTTGAATTCTTTTGATAAATATTAGAAGGAGTTACTATTGTACCATTGATTGATAGTATAATAGTTGTATATGAATTATATATATTATCATATTTAATATAAAGTAACTTATTACTACTATCAAAGATAACAGTTTTAAAATTAATTCTTCCATAATTATCAGTTTTTTCTATAGTTGAAAAATATGTATATGTATATGTATTAGTAATAGATAATTTATTAAAATTATTATTTTTTACTAAACTTGTAAAGTCAGTACCTAATGTATTGATATCTACTTTAAAAATATTTTCTTTGAATTTTAAAAAATCATTATTTGCAATACTTAAACTACCAAACCAACTATTTTTATAGAACATTTCATAAAATGAATTATTAAATTCTGATGTTAAAAATATATTTCCTGGAATAATATTATGATAAAATGCCATTTTACGTTCATCAGCATCATTTATAGATGATGAATTATCATAAACATCTAAATAATTAGAATATAAACGATTAACTATTATATTCCTCCATAATACTATAAATGATTTTAAACTAGTATTTGAACCAACTAATTTAAATTCATTAACAAGTGTTTCATTTGCAATCACACTATATATATTAGTTATATCAACGGGAGTTAAATTTTTATTTTCATTTGTTGATAAATTAGTACTAGTTTTATTTAATGAACTATAATTATTAATTTGTAAATTTAATAAATAATCATAATTATCTTGGTTATATAATGAATTTATATCTTGTGTTGATGTTGCAACATAATATGTCGATAAAAATCCCTCATTAAAATTAATTTGATAATTTGGGATTAAATTAAATCGATCTGTAATGGTTTTTAATTTAATATATAAATTTTTTGGATCACTTAAATTTAATGAATTAAAAATATTATTAATAATTTGTTCATTATTTAAAAAGCTAGTATTAAATTCTTTAAAAATAATATTAGTAACATCATTAGTATTAAAAATTTTAGACATATAGATATTTAAATTTTGATTCCATTCATTAATATTATGTGTTTCGGTTACAATACTATTTGTATTAACTTCATTGTATTCTACGGTATTATATTTTTTCCAGAAAGTGTATATAACTGTATTATTTGAATATAATAAAGATAATATTAATAATAAACATTTTGTATTATTATTCAAAATATTATCTCTGTAATCTTCAAATTTTAAAAAGTTATTTTTACAATATTTATAAACAATATCAATATCAAAATCATCTGGAAATTGTTGTGCATTATTTATTGAATTAACATATTCAAAATAACGTTCTGTTTCTGTTTTCATTATATAATTACCAGCCTCATTTAATTTAGCAATACCATTTTCGAATACCTTAAATTCTAAATTAAAGTATTCATAATTTAAATTAGTATTATTATTATTCCAATATAAATTAAAAATTCTATTTTTAACTGATTCATAAATACTTGCAAAATTACTTTTTAAAGTAATAATTTGATTATTATATCCAAATGAATTATTATTTAATATTAAATCTAACCAATATTGTTCCCAATAACTTGAACCAAGACGTAATAAATTAATTAATGATGAAACTGGATTATCTAATAATTGATAATAGTTTATATATCTACCATAATTATCTGTTTTAATATAATCAGGTAATACATATTCTTGTATTAAGGATGAATCAATTTTAGTAATATATTGTTGAAAATTTGATAAACTAAATAAAACTTCTGGAATTAAATACCAACTATCATTATCTGAAACATAAATTACAATACTATTCATATTTTTATATGTAACGGTTAGTTCATTTATATTATATGAATTAAGTAATGTATTTTCTGTCGTTGTTTGTTTATTGATTTTAAAATATGGTATTTCTAATTTAAAATATAAATTATATAATAAATCACCATTATGTTCAATTACTTTACTTGATTCTTTATTAAAATCTAATTTTCCAATAAATCTATCATTTTGACATACTGAAAATTGGGTATGTTGTTTGTATACTGTTTTAAAAAATGTAATCTCTGGGTTTCCAATGATTGGTGAATCTTGGACCCCAGTAGTTACTAATTGGATTAATCCTCCAGGCATTATTATTATAAACTAGAAATAATCTTTAAAACTTTTAAGATTATTATCTTATATATAATAAGATATGACAAATTATTATATATATGCAGTTTTACTAAATGGTTGTCCGTACTCAAATAATGCTTTAGAATTACTTAAAAAACATAAAATTAATCATCAAATACAAATAGTAACATCAGAAAATAAAGAAAAGTTTAAAATGGAAAATTATGGTACATATCCTCAAATTTTTTTAAAAAAAAATGGTACGAATGATTCATTATTCCTAGGTGGATATACTGATTTAAATAATGTTCTAAATACATTTAAAAATAATCTAAATAATTTAGAAAATAATATTAGTATATTTCAATATCAATATAATTGGTGGTCAAAAAAGGCAATATTAAGATTAATTCAATTAATTAACTAAATATAACTTTACCATTCTTATATGTCCCAACTGGTTGATTATCAATATTATAAACAATCCCATTATTTACTGGTTCATAATAATAATCTTGATCATTAATTATAATTTTATCTAATAAGTTATCATCTATATTAATAGTATTTTTGGTTGATTCATTTGGTTCAATAAACTCTAGTTCTTTTGGTTTTAAATATTTTAATTTAATATCATCAATACTTAATCCTTCACCATTACATATAGCGATCAAAAGTTTAATTTTTTCTTCAGTGATATTTTGTTGATATTCTAATTTAATCTCTTTCAAATTATCTTGTAACTCTTCATTTAATTCATTGATTCTATCAGTAAATATAGTATTAATGTTTTTTAATCCTATTAGTTTTTTCATTATTAGATTTGTTATTACAATAATGTACATTAATTTCAACTTTTTTAAATATATTCATAATTATATTTAAAAAAGTATTTGACTTTTAAAAGTCAGGTAGATCTGTAGAGATCTGTAAATTATTAATTATATCTTTTAAATTATTAGACATGGGTGCATGATTTTCTTTCAATGGTGTTAAAATATTTATTTCAGTTAGTTCTGTTCCTGTTGTTTTACACTCTATGATTTTAAAAAATAATGGGATATTTAAAATTAAACCAATTATTGCACTAACTAATAATGGTAATTTATATTTGTCATAAATAGTTGTTCGTGTTCTTTTATTTTTTGTATCATCGTTATTTTGAAACCATAAAATAATTAAGAAAGTTATAACTACAACAATTATCTGG
>Ga0209550_10001565_pt1 | contig 21948 bp, 19 predicted proteins | sample LauGreSuBDMM15SN_2_FD_187567 | JGI IMG/M metagenome (GOLD analysis project Ga0209550, IMG submission 187567) | Freshwater lake microbial communities from Lake Michigan, USA - Su13.BD.MM15.SN (SPAdes) (version 5) | ecosystem: Environmental > Aquatic > Freshwater > Lake | place: Lake Michigan... | reverse complement strand
ATCTAATCTATAGAGTCGATTTCTTTTATATATATTATATATAAAATAGAGAAAGATCTGAACTTATATTTACGTCATACACTTAAGAGTTAAATATGCCTAGGTATCATAGGTATTTGGAGCTTTAATTACTTAGTAAAAGTTAAATAGGAATCTCAATGAAAGATAATATTATAGACATATATACTTATTTGAGCTTGTGTTCTATTGAACTTTTTTTTGAATAGATTAAGGCAATAAATTAATTACTTAGAATTATAATAATTCTAAATTAAAAAATTATTAAACTAATCAAGCTAGTAAAGAGAGAAAAATATGGATGTTACAACACTAAAAAATCTAGCTATCAGTGACACAGGTTTTATTTTTGATCCTTTTTCGGGGAAAACCTTTACAATCAATGAGGTGGGGATGGTTATTATCCAATCTCTAAAAAATGGAGAGGATGTTGGGCTCATCCAAAATAAGATCATGGAGGAGTTTGATACCACTCTTGACCAACTTGAAAGGGATATTTCTGATTTTCTCATCCAGCTCAAAGAACAGAGTCTCATACAATGACAATTCGTGTGGCGGTTACTGGGCTCAATGCAGTGGATAGTCCAGGGCCAGGGGTTCCCATACTACGATCCTTAAAAGAATCCCCTCTAAAACCATCCCTCATTGGTCTTGCATATGATGTGTTGGAACCCGGGAATTTTATGGGCGATCTCATCGAATCTTCCTATATCATCCCATATCCAAATGCAAGTCGGGATCTCTTACTTGAAAGAATATTGTATATACATGAGAAAAAGAAAATAGATGTAATCATCCCCGCACTAGACTCGGAATTAGATAATTTTATAGCCATTTCGGATGAGCTAAGTAAAAAAAATATACATTTCTTTCTTCCTGATAAAAAGGGTCTAAAGATGCGTGATAAAACAATGCTCAAAGAAACATTAGATGACGAAGATGTATTACTACCAGAAACGTATATAATCCAAGATTCTGCAGCCATAGCCCAAATAGCAGAAAAGATAGGCTTTCCAATGTTTATAAAAGGAATCTTTTATGAAGCTTTTTATGCTAGAACTCTCCAAGAAGCCGTGGGATTTTTTTATTATTTAGCAGGTAAGTGGGGGATTCCAATTATTTTACAAAAATGTATCACTGGAGAAGAGATAAATACATGTGCATTTTCTAGAAATGGTAAAATGATTTCCCATGTAGTCATGAAAAAAATGTACGTCACTGATAAGGGGAAAGCTTGGGCAGGTGTTACAATTACCAATCCTGAAGTGAGTAAAATGAGTGAAAAAATCCTCAGTAAAATAGGTTGGAACGGAGGATGTGAATTAGAATATATCACAGAAAACAAAACGGGTAAAATCTATCTTTTAGAAATTAATCCCCGTTTTCCAGCTTGGGTATATTTGACCACAGCTGCCGGGCTGAATTTGCCTGAAATGCTTTTAAGAGCCAGTTTGGGGGAAGAAACACCCGTAAACAATTCTTACAAATCGGGGATTGTATTTGTAAGGCATAGCTGGGATGAAATTGTACCCATGTCGTACATTGAATCTTTAACCACAAAAGCTGAACTCAATCATAAGGATTAAATATTATGCAAAAAAAACAATATACCAGACCTATTATTCAAAGACAATATATGGGAGCTGCCAATAAATTTGGAGGGAGTGTTTTCCCTGAAAATATGAGCTCTATAGATGGAGTGGAGATTGAAAAATTATTAGAGGAGTATGGATCCCCCCTCTTTGTATTTTCTGAAGCAGTAATACGAAGAAAAATGAAAGAATTAAAACAAGCCTTTCAATCCCGTTATCCAAGATTTCAGCCTGCTTGGTCATACAAAACAAACTATCTAAATGCAATTTGTAAAATTTTTCATGATGAGGGTAGTTGGGCAGAGGTAGTTTCGGGTTTTGAGTACAAAAAAGCCAGGGCTAATGGTGTTCCTGGAAACAAAATTATATTCAATGGTCCCTACAAGCCCTATGATGTTCTAAAAACAGCCGCCATGGAAGGAGCTAAAATCCATGCAGATCATTTAGATGAGATCAGTGATCTAATTAAGATTTCGGAGGAGACAGGAAAAGAAATTGAAATTGCAATACGTATCAATATGGATGCAGGAATCTACCCCATCTGGAGTCGATTTGGATTTAATTTGGAAACGGGCCATGCATTGGAAGCTGTGCGTAAAATTACTTTTAGCAAAGGAAAGCTTAAATTAATTGGAATCCACACCCATATAGGAACCTATATCACTGATACTGGGATATACAAAAAAGGAGCAAAAAAGCTAGCCGAATTCTATATAAAAGTGCGGAATGAATTTAAACAGCCCCTAGAGTACATCGATATTGGAGGCGGATTTCCCTCGGCGAGTAAGTTAAAAGCACAGTACTACAGTGATACAAACTTGCTCCCTTCAGTAGAAAATTATGCAGAGGTAATTTCCACTACATTGTACGATGCCTTTTCACCAGAAGAACCCCCCATTCTCTTTTTAGAAAATGGTAGGGCGTTGATTGATGAAGCGGGTTATCTTTTGTCCACTGTTGTGGGTAGTAAAACCATGCCAAGTGGAAGGAGGGGACTTGTCATCGATGCGGGTGTAAACCTACTTTATACGTCTACTTGGTATGATTTTAAAGTTCATCCAGTTGGTAATAATATGGGATCTTATGAGCAGGTTTCTCTTTATGGACCACTCTGTATGAATATTGATGTAGTACGAGAAAGTTGTATGCTACCAAATATGCAACGGGGTGATAGTTTGGTTCTCTATCCAGTAGGTGCCTACAATGTAACACAATGGATGCAATTTATCGAAATGAGACCTGCTGTTGTTTTGATAGGATTGGATAAGAAAGTAAAGAGGATTCGTCGAAGGGAAACAGTGGAAGATTTAAATTTAGTAGAAGAATGAAAATTATTATTCAAGTTAACTCTTTTTATAAGGAGCATTTAAAATGGTTTGTGGAATCCATATTAAATGCTTACTCCATGGTTTTATTCACGAGTAAAAAAAGAGCGGGTTTAATTTTACTTTTCACAACATTTCTTGATCCGGCAGCTGGTTTTTCAGGTCTATTGGGTGTAATTTTTACAAATCAGATTTCTAGCTATCTGGGAGTTTATAGAGAAAAAGTACGTAAAGGATTATATGGATTTAATGGTCTATTGGTGGGTTTAGCAATGACTTTGTACTACAATCCATCTTTTAACCTCTATTTAGTACTCTATGCAGGATGTGTTCTCTTGGTTATCATCACCATATGGTTAGAGGGTTCTTTGGGGTACTACTATGGTCTTCCAGTTTTGTCTTTGCCTTTTGTTATCGTTACATTTATAATCTATATGGCTTTTTTTAATTACAATCATTTTGACATAAAAAACTCTTCTAGCATCATTTCACTTCCTGAATTTCCCAATCTTCCTATTTTGATAATTGCATATATCAAATCCCTAGGATCCATTTTCTTTCAAACTAGTCCTTGGGCAGGAGTTCTCATTTCATTTGTCCTTTTTTATGTAAGTCGTATCTCGTTTTTACTATCAATAGTAGGTTTTATAACAGGCTCAGGATTTCAAATTTTATTGGGTGGTAATTTGGATGATATCAATGGAGGATTGGTAGGTTTTAATTATATTTTAACTGCCATAGCATTGGGTGGTATCTTTTTGGTTCCAAGTCCTAAAACTTTTATTTTAACTGGTATTGCATCTATTTCTGTTGCATTGGTAGCATCATTCACAAAAATTTTCTTTCATTTTTTTAATCTACCAGTTTTATCTTTCCCGTTTGCAATTGTAACACTTTTATTTTTATACACAATCAAACAATTGCGTAATGCAAATTTTAAGGTTATGGATTTATTACCCGGTTCTCCTGAAGAGAATCTCGACTATTACAATACCAGACTCAAACGATTTGGTGGGATGGGTTTGTACTTAAAATTACCATTTTTAGGTGAATGGTGCGTAAGTCAGGGCTATAATGGTAAGTATACTCATAAAGAGGAATGGAGTTCAAGTTTGGACTTTATGGCTTTAGGAAATGATGGGAAAGTGAGGAAGGGTTTAAAAGATGATTTAACAGATTATTTTACATATGGTCTGCCTGTAATAGCTGTAGGTAGTGGCAGAGTAGTAAAAGTCGTATCACATATTGAAGACAATAGGATCTCAGAAGTAAAAGTAGAGAAAGAAGAAAAATGGGGAAATTTAGTTATAATTGAACATGCTCATGGGGTATATTCAAATGTATCCCATTTAAAAAAAGATAGTATCACAGTAAAAGAAGGGGAGTATGTGGTCATTGGAACTAAATTAGGTTTAGCTGGAAATAGTGGAAGAAGTCCAGAGCCTCACCTTCACCTTCACTTTCAATCTTCACCTGAGATAGGCGCAAGTACTATTGAAATTCCATTCACCCAATTTATAAAATTGGAAAAAGAGTCAAAAAGATCTTTCCAATTTAATTCTATACCTCAACAATCAGATACAATTTCTAATTTAATACCTGAGATAAACTTAAAAAATTTTTTCACACTGTCACCTGGAACAAAAATCAATTTAGACTATGTAACAAATAAATCAGTAAGAGAAACATGGTACTCAAAAATTGATCTCTTTGGTGGAAGATTTCTAGAGGATGAAAAAGGAAATATCTTATATTTTTTCTTGGGAAATGATTATTTTGCATCCTTAGATTATCAGGGTGAAACGAATTCTCCTCTTTTTTTATTTTTTATATCATCATATAGAGTTCCCTTTTTTAGTTTAGAGAGTGAATGGGAAGAAGCAATGACATATAAACATCTCTCAGGAATTATTTCTAAAATTTTAAAGGATATAATCGCACCTTTTAGTGATATTGTATCATATAGATGGCTGGGTAAAATTGACGAGAAAGGAAATTTAAATTCTACCCTTACAAAAAATAATAGAGAGGTGATATATACTACAACTGCTGACTTTTCTGCTACATTTCCAGGTAGCATTCAAGTGACGGATAAAAAAGGAATTAAAAGTGAGATTCTTTTTGTTTAAAGAAATAGTTATTTTAAATATTTATAAATTTAATCTTATATTTTATATTATTATATTATTCATACCATTAAAACTATTTTCTCAATCTGTCAAGTTTATTGATTATAGAATGGATAAAATAAATAAATTGATTTCAAATGGTGATTGTAAATCAGCCCTTAAAGATTTAAAATTATATGTCAAACAAGAGACTGAACATGAACCGGCATTTTTAAAAATAGGATATTGTTCTATAGAAACAAAACAGTATGAAAATGCCATCAAAGCATTCACTCGCGCTGAAGAAATTTCATCTGGAATTGAGCCTTGGTTAGGACTACAACTTGTTCATCTAGCTAAGGGTGACTATGAAAATAGTATTGCTGCTGGAAATTCAGTAATTACAATTGATACATTCAATTATTTAGCAAAACTACGAATAGCAGAGGCATATATAAAATTGGAACGTTTCTCTCGTGCAGAAAGTGAAATAAAAGAAGTAATAAGTATACATGGAAAATCAGCTGATATACTTTGGAACATCGGTAAAATCAGATATTTACAAGGAGACACTGAAGAAGCATATCAACAATTTGAATCAGCATATGACTTAAATCCAGATCACAAAGGGACTAGATTTTCACTCGGGCTTCCAGAAAATAAATTTTCTTTAGAGGTCTCACCGATCTATGCGCATTATCACTTTTCACACAATTCCATAAAATCTGGAGGGGATAGAAGGGGAGGATATGCCAATCTTATTCTTTTTGATAAATGGAGCATAGGTGGAGGTCATACATTAGACACAGTGGGTAATCTAAGTGAATCAGGAGGTAATTTTAAATATATCACAAGTGCTACTAATGTATACAACTATGCTTTATATGGTTACAATACACCAGAACTAATTCAAACGTACTACAATCTTCCAATAAATCAGTACTATACCTATAATAATATTTTATCTGCCGATTTTAGAGTTCATCAGTCATCAGGTCATATCTCATATACTCCTAATTTTAATTCAAAGTATAAAATAAGTCATCATAAATTAGAGAGCAATGAAGTATATACTGATGGTTCAGCAATTACAGAGTTTAGTTTTATAACAGGAAGGGAGATGCAATTTGGAGTGGCTGGTTCTAGAATCTTATTTCCTAAGCACAATGGTTACCAGGGTACTTTTACTTTTAAATTTAAGCTTTTTGATTCTTTCTTATTTGAAACAAACTTGATAGGTGAAACAGTTAATATCCAAAATTATAAAGTTGAATTTCTCTCCTTTTCTAGTTATTATTATGTGAATACATACCAAGAGTATGATCGATCTAACATAGGTGCAGCACAGCAATCCATTACATATTCTAATCAATATATGACTATTGGATGTGGGGGAAGGGCGGGGGAACTATATACACCTATCCTTGGAGATATGCCCGTCATCAATCCTTCACTTTTGCGTTCGGGAGTTTTTGGTTTTATCTCTATACATCCTCATCCTGGATTTGTAATTACACTTTCCAATTCAAGAGACTATTGGAAGAATGCCTATGGGGAAACTCCACACTCAGATCAAACTAAAATTACAGGTACTATACGATTTTAATAAATATAGGAGAAAAAAAATGAGGAAAATGATAACAAAAATTAATTTGGGAGTGTTACTCCTGCTTATATCTGGATTTCATATACAAGCAGATGCACTTAAAGATTCTTATACGCAGGAGTACAATGGAAATTTTGAAGCATCCTATAAATTAATGGAATCATTGGTCATTGAAAAACCTAGTGAATATCTTTACCAATATCGAGCTGGTTGGATAGCCTATAGTGGTGGACATTTTTCTCAATCCTTAGTGCACTACGCAAGAGCAATTGTCATTGATCAATCTTCACTTGAGCCACGTGTCGCACAGTTAAAACCATTGATGGCTCTAGGAAAGTTTAGAGAAGTGGAAACAACTTGTAAATCAATTCTTCAACTTGATCCAAAAAATTACACAGCAAAATCAACTTTAGCCTATTCCCTATATAATTCAGGTGATTTTCAAACTGCATTAAAGTACTACATAGAAGTTCTGCGGGATTATCCCTCAGACATAGATATGCTTTTGGGAGTGGGCTGGACTCAATTGAAACTTGGTAAAAAAGATAAATCAATGGAAGCTTTTCAAAAAGCGGAAAGGATCAATCCATGGAATGAAAGGGTTTTAGAGGGATTGAGATATTCCAGATAAAACCTAAATTTATTGTTTTGTGCATTCAGCAGTTATCACCTGGTTGGTTCCATCTTGCGCTACAGCAACAAATTTATCATTACCATAAGTAATTCCAAACCAAGTCCCATCGCCTGCAGGTATTGGAGTCCATGTAATTGCATCAGTTGAGTACATGGTTCGATTGACTCCAATATAAGACATACTTACATAAATACCATTCCCATAAGTAACCGCGTACCATGGATTTGCTTCTGGGGCACTTGAGTATTTCCAGTCTACCCCATTAGAAGAGTACATAATACGTTTATCACCATAGATTGAAGTAGCTACGAATTGATTATTCCCAAATGTGATACTATTCCAAATATTGGATACTACATTTACTGAACTCCATGTAGTACCATCTTTTGATGTCATAACTCTATTTGTACCAGTGCTTGCTACAGCAACAAATAGACCATTTCCATAAGTAACGGAGTTCCAAGAGTTTTGCTCTGGAATACTTTGAATACTCCAGGTAATCCCATCCTTTGAAGTCATAACCCTATTTGTACCTGTTATGGCTACAGACACAAAAAGTCCATTTCCATATGTTATGCTATACCATTGGTTAATTTCTGGAGCAAGCCGAGAAGTCCATGTAATACCATCAGGTGAGGTCATGATTTGGTTTGTTCCAGTATTTGAGATTGCCACAAAAAGACCATTTCCATATGTGATACTAATCCATTGATTTTGTTCGGACGCTGTTCGTGCAGTCCATGTTTCTCCATCCATTGATGTCATAACCCTATTGGCTCCAGTTCCAGCCACTGCTACAAAAAGATTATTTCCAAATGTAACACCATACCAAAAGTTTTTTTCCGCAGCCTTTCTTCCTACCCATCCTGAAATACTCACACATGTATTAGAAATCGGTGTGGGTGGTGCTACAGTCTTTTGGAGTAGTTCTAAATCTTCTGGTTCTTTCTTTTTCTTTGGGCATTGAATTAGAATACTTATAATTATAAATAATATTAAAGATATTTTTCTCAAGATATATTACAATTATCTTTACCAACTAACCTGCCTAATCATTTTTTTATTTATAATTCTAAAAAAGGTAACTAGATTCAATGAGAAATAATTTATTTATTATATGGAAATATTTTATAATCCAAACCTATTAATTTTTAAATATATTTTATTAAATATTCTCAAGCAATAACAGGTAGGTGGGATCATACTAATAAAAGTAGTATATAAAAATATCATTGCATTTTAGATTCTCTTTAGATTTTTAATCAATATGTCTAAAATAGGGGTTAAATTTTGTGAATTTTCATAATTTTAGTCCTAATCATCCTATTTTTTTGGAATTTTAGTTTATTTTTTTGCAACAAAATCTTAAAAACTTGTTCCAATTTATATATAATATCGTATGGCAGAGAAAAGGATACTCTTATGATTGGTGCTGTTTTTAGATTTTTACTCTTGTTATTTATAAAGCTACTCACGCGAATATTTTATCATTTTGAGATAGAGTGGGTGTCTGGAAAACCAAATACTTATAAAGACCAAAAAGTTTTCCTTCTTATCAATCACACCAGCCTCTTTGAGCCTATTTTTATAGGGGCATTCCCCATTCCCCTCCTTTGGGAAATCAGCCGTCGCTTTGCTTATCCCATAGCCCAAAAAACCCTAAACCGTCCCATTGCGGGTTTTACTTTTAAATTACTTTCCCCCATAACCTTGCCCCTCACTAAAAATCGTGACAAAGCCTGGAGAAATTTTATGAGAGTCATCACCAGTGGGAAATACCTCATTGGTTTTGCCCCGGAAGGAAGAATGAGAAGGGCGAATGGACTTGATAAAGATGGTAAGCCAATGACTATGATGGGTGGGGTTGTGGATATTTTAGAGCATACAAAATCAGGAAATATACTCTTTCTTTTTAGTGGTGGACTTCACCATGTCCAAATTCCGGGAGAAGGTACCCCAAATCTTTTCAAAAAAATCCACCTTGCTTTGGATACAAAATCAGTTGAAGAATATATCTCTGAGGTACAGGCCACATATGGGACAGAAGATTTAAGAAAGGGTATTTTAGCCGACCTAGAACATAGACGTGAAACTCTCTGTCCAAAATTCAATGATGTTCGAAAACCAATCTTGATAAGGTTTTGCATTCAGCTAGTAAAAATGTGGTAGTACAAAACAAAGTGCTCTTGTATTTATTGGTATTTGTGGGAAGTGGAATTGGTGGATTGTTCAGATTCTTTATATCGAATTCAGTGTCTCCCTTTTATCCTTCCTTTCCAATGGGAACTCTAATTGTCAATTTACTGGGAATGTTTTTTGTGGGACTACTTTCTGTTTGGTTTATAGAAAAAAATTTGGTCCAAAGTCCAATCCGTGAAATGATATTGATTGGATTTTTGGGAGGATTCACAACTTTTAGCACTTTTGGAAACGAAAGCTTTTCACTACTCAACCAAAATAGGTACCCCGAATTATTTTTTTATCTCAGTGGAAACTTATTTTTAGGATTTGGACTTCTTCTTATTGGAAGAAATTTGGCAACCAGATAGAAATAAAAAGTAGCTTCCTATTATCCTGTACTTCATTTTCCCCTATAAAATTCTAAAATAAATTTACTATATACTTAAAAGCTGAACTTAAATTGTATATTTCCATAGTATATTTCATTTCCATTTTTTTGTCTGGAACCACTTAAGTTTATGATTACATAAGACCCTATTATTTTTATTTTAAGGGCAGATTGTCTATCTGTAAATATGGTATTGATATTTTCCCCATCACTCCACTGCTCTAAAAGTGAGCTAATTTCGTTTGTATTTTTATTAAAAATTGTGGAAAGCTCAAGTCTCCAATCATATACGGGCCGCAGGGTTGCTTTTATCTCCAAAACCCTATCTTTATTGTCCCTATTTTCAATTCTAACCATTGCTTCGTTAGAAAACTTTTTCCATTCATAAGATAAACTATATGCAGTTACAAAGTACAACTGATTAAAGCTATAATTTTGAACTTCGTATTTATCATATACTCTTGCACCCAAACACAAAGAACCCATAGGAAAAGAAAAGAGTGCTGCAGACCCACCAGTTGTACTACTCTTTCCCATCTTATAAATTTCAGAGAAGTGTTCAATTTTATTGTAGTGGTTTAGTGATATTTTTAAATGAACTCCTGTTTTTTCTGAAATTACATTCAAATTGTCTCTGCTTAGATTGAGTTGGTTTTCTTTAGTATCCCTATAAATACTAAATCTTGAATCCAAACCACTCCGTGGGGAAAATATTTTAGTATTAAAATACCCGAAAAATGTATCTTTATTTCCATACACTTGGGAACTGACTGTTAATTCCGAATTTATGTACGACAATTTTTCATCCCTTATGTTTATGGATGAAAAATAAGTTTCTGACTCTTTAGAATATGCGAAACCTAAGATATCCCCTGGGGATTTTAAATAAATACCTGGTTTTTTTTCGGATATATCCTTTCCAAAAAATCCCCCAAAACCCCAATCTTTGAACGACAGTCCCATAAAGGCTGATCTGTTAAGTGGTTGTTGTACTACACCATGGGTCATGTTTTGGAATGCAGAATAGGAGTAAGAATCTCGTAAGAAATAAAATCCTGGGATTGGTTTGAACCTGTGCCCCGCGGATGCATAAAAATTTGAATTTTTCCATTCCAAAGAACCCAGATGATTTTCTCCCCTTTTTTCTCCAGAAACTTTGAGGGAATCATTGTGATTTACTTCAAGGAGACCCACAGTCCTGGAAGAGTTCATTTGGTTATTATAGGAAGAGATAGAATTTTCCAAGCTTGAGTAGAGAGTGTACTTGGTCTCATCTACCCCCTCTATTTGACCTATCAACATAAAAAATAATATATAGAAGTGTTTCAATCAAATCCACCCAGAGATTTTGATTTTTCATATTGGATTTTTCTTACTTTTTTTACTGTATCACTAGGAAGTATTTTTAAAAAGTTTTCAAACTCTTCCCGATTCTTCTCCGCTTTTATAATTTGGAGGGCTTCTCTCAAAGGAATTTTATTACTCAGTAGATCCTGCAAATTCATGGGAAGGATTGGTTTACTTTTGTGGAAAGGGTGATCAATTGGGTATGACAAAGGCTTAATAGGCTTCTTTATCATTTTAAATTCATCATCTTCTGAAAAGGGAGATTCCTCGAGAGTGAGTGCTTCAGTTTCTTTTCTTTCCGAGTTGAATCCAAATAAAACAGAAGCATTTCCTGGAGTGTTTTCTTCTCCCGTTTCCAAAATACCCAAGGAGGCAAAGGAAGTTTTATAAGTTAGGGAGACCAAACCATCAAAGGAAGTATTGTTTAGACCTGTGGTTTTTCCAAGCTCCAAACCAACTTGGAATTGCGCTCCACTGAGAATCCCAATTCCAGATCGGTGGAACCCATCCCAATGGTTTGTAAATAAATAGAGTATTTTTTCTGGGTGCATTTGGAGGCTTAAGACCCAGTCCCTCGGAATAGCCCCCCCATCTGAGCGAATATAAAAACCAAACGATCTTAAATGAATTCCGCCATACAGAGATTTTTTTATGGATAGATCAGGAAAAGAATTGGAGGATGGATCAATGTTTTTAGCAGGTTTTCTCTCCACCAGACCAACCAAACCAAATCTAACACCTTCCCAGTCCTTCTGGAGACTTGCATAGCCAGTATGGGTATGCTTTTGGTCATACCTTCCCCCGAAAGAGAAGTTCGATCCTCTCCCTGATTCCAAGAAAGGATAAAGGGGGGAAGATTCTCCCCACAGGGGTAGGGTAAATAAAATGATTAAGAGCCTCACAAAATGATAGGTATAAAAAAGTGAGTGATACGCTTAAAAAAAATTGAAAAAGAAAAAAAAATTGTAAAACCCCATTATTTGTCTGGGTGATTGGATATACTGGTTTTAAAGATTAAACAAAAAGGAAAGGAAAACAGTATGATTTTAAAATCTCTAAAATATCCAATGTATGAAAGAAATTCAAAAGGGGGTCTCTCAGGAAAAGGAGAACTCTTACCAAACATAGTCAGTGCAAATTTTAGTAAAACGTTCGATGAGGCCATTCTCGAATTGTTTGAGGGGGAAGTGGTCATGGAGAATTCTACATTTTCACCTAAACTCTCCGAGATGACCAAGCGAAACATCCAAAAAATAAAGTAAATTATTATTCCATGCAGAAGTGATTCTAGATTCCATTTGACATTGGGTTGTCAGAGATCAGTGTCTACTTATGGTTGTATCTTCTAAATCCTTTGTCCACAAGGGAGAATTCATTCGTTGAAAGGATCCATTTTTCATTTGCTAGGATGCTTTCTATTCCTAGTCTCTCTATCATTTGGAAGTTTATACTCCGAAACTCCAAATTGGAAGGATGCAAAACCTTTCTTAGAGGAATCTATGGCCAGGGCAGGCCTTGACGGGCTTGGGCTTCTTCTCTCAGACTCTAAAGCCCAAGAAATTCATGGGATTGGAAAAATTTCAAAAGAATCCCTAACAAACCTTTCTCCTGATACCCTCTACCCACTTGGAAACCTAAGTGATCTCTTGCTACGAATTTGGTTTTTTAGAATGGAAGCATTGGGAAAGCTAAATCTCCAGGATCCCATCCAAACCTATCTTCCCCAAGAAAAGTTTGGCACTATCGACGGATCGATTACTATCCTCCAACTTCTCAACTCCTCATCAGGTTTGAGTTTTCGGGATGATAACTACCTCTTAAATAAAAATGGTGAGTACATAACCTCTTTGGAAGAGATTAACTTTTTAGAAAATGAACTTCATTTTGAAGTGGGGGATCACTCCCAAAAAACAGTAATGGAATCCATTTTATTGAGACAAATTATCCAAAATTTTACTAAAAATAACTACAGAGATACTTTGAAAAAAGATATCTTTGTTCCACTTGGAATCCAGTCATTTACATTTAGCAGTACTACAGCAAAGAGAAAAGGTTTGGTATCGTATAACTATTTTTTTTCTTCCAAAATGAAAGTTAGGGAATCAAATAGTCTAAATTTTTTTAATTCAGTACTACAATTATATGGAAAATTAGAAGATGTAGGAAAGCTATTTGCAATTTTTTGGGATCCCAAAAGTGAGTTCTTAAAGTCTGAACAAAAAAATAGATTTTTTACCCCGATTACTTTTGCAGATGATTCCTCCGTTAAAAATTATTCTTATGGATTTAGTAAAGATTCTTACGATTCTATTGATTTTTATTACTATCCATTTTATGGAGAGGGAAGTAGTAGTACATTATTGCTTGTCCCCTCAAAAAATTTAAGTCTCTTTTTGGTTACCAATTTAAATTTTCAGCCTGGTCTAAAAAGTATTTCAATTAATTTTTTTAAATTCTTATTATTTCAAAATAAAGATTTTACAATAGAAAATTGTGAAGATAAAATTTATTCCTTATTGGGACTCTCCCAACTAATTTTAACTTTTTTACTTATCACTATAAATTCTTTTATAGTGATCCAATATATCACTCAAACAAGGACCATGGTAGAAAATAAAATGATTCTTATGGGAAAATTTTTAATTTCACTCGGATCATTTTTATTTTTGGTATGGTTTCGCTTTCTAGCTTTGCCAAATTTAGATTCATTTTCTAATATCACTTCACGATTTGATTCTTCATCCTTTCATGGTTGGAAATTTGAAGTGTACTTTGGTTTTCTTTCCCTTTTGATTAGTAGTTTTTTATTTGTTTTGACCTATTCTTTTGCCATTACGAAGTACAATTTTTATAGTCGTATTACGTCAAAAAAGGTTAGTTCTGAGTTATGAACAATAACATTCGCAATATAGGAATTTTTGCTCACATAGATGCAGGGAAGACTACTTTTACAGAGAGAATTTTATATGAATCGGGTGAATTGAGTAGTCCTGGAAGTGTGGAGGATGGAACAACCGAAATGGATACTCTACCCGAAGAAATATCTAGGGGAATTTCTATAACCGCTTCCACTTCCCAAATAAAGTATAAGATAAAACAAAAAATATATTATATAAATATCATAGATACCCCCGGGCATTTGGATTTTCATTCCCAGGTAGACTCAGCCTTATTGGCAGTTGACATTGCAATCCTACTTATAGATGTTACTTCTGGAATCCGATCACAAACGGAATTAATCTCCAAAAAACTTATAGATAAGAATATTCCAATCCTAATTTTTCTTAATAAAATTGATAAATCCATTGAAGTCAATGAAATAATAAAAAATATAGAAAATTTATTTACAATAAAAAAAGTTCCTGTTTTTAAAATTCTAGGGAAGGATAATTTTACATTTTTACCACTCCAAAAAGAAATTGATGAGGAAATAGAATTAGCATATATAGAATGGAGCAATGAGTGGACAGATAAATATTTTAAAGCCAAAGATCCTAAGAAAATACTCCTCTCCGGATTGAGAGAAGGCTTTCAAAATTGCAAACTTATTCCAATTTTTGTGGGAAGTGGTCTGACAGGGGTTGGTGTTAGGGAGTGCTTACAATTTATCACTTCAATTGTTCCCAAAATAGAAAAAAAACAATACGATGCCATCCTCTTTAAAAAACAAATTCATCCTTTTTTGGGCAGAATATCCTATATAAAAACTTTTATTTCTCTAAAGGAAGGTGATGTTCTCTTTCATGGAGACATACCTTATCGTATTACACATTTCTATTCTATAATTCCTGGAGGAGTGCAGGAAGTTCGTGAGATCGATGAATTTTCAATTGCTGCATTTCTTTCCCCCAAAGGAAATGAAACAGATACCTGGCAAATAGGTGATTTTTTATGGAAAAATCCACCACAAGAGGGTGAAAAAAGAGAAATAGGCTCCTTTCCAAAATTTGGTAAAGAATTTATCCAAATACTTGAACCCGAAAAAGAAAAAGATCGCTTGGAATTGGAAGAGGTTATCAGGGGCGTTGTGTGGGAAGATCCTGGTTTAGATGTATCACTAAAATCTGACACGGGGCAATTTCAATTGATCGGGATGGGAGAACTCCATCTGGATGTAAGTATCAAGAGATTAGAAAGTTTTTTACAAGATCGTTTTACAAAAAAAAATTTATATGTGGCATCTTATGGACTAATAAACATTAAAAACTCAAATATAATTTGGGAACACCATACATCAGATTTAAAATATTATAGCTTTACTCTGGAATTAGAAGTTTCAAAAAGTACTACGTTTGAAAATACAATCACTTTTAAGACTAAGGTCCAAGGTATCCTTAAATTATCAATAGAATCAGCCTACCATGAAATTCTTTCCCACGCAGCAGATGGAACACCCCTTTTGGGATTGTCCATCCAAATAAATAGAATCATTCCACCCAAAATAGAAAATGAGCATTCCATTTCTCTTACAAAAGTAGCCGTTGTGGCGGGGATTAAAAATTTAGTTCGAAACCAATTCAAAAGAATCTCCTCTAAAACAAATTTTGAAATCTTACTTCCTCACTCACAAGTAGGCTTGGTTATATCTATGCTCCAAAAGAGATCTGCAAAAATTCATGGCATGGAATCTCTTGATTCTAATAAAACAATAGTTAAGGGAAGTGCAGCATCGGAACACCTCTTAGGTTTTACCTCATCGATGAGAAACCTAACCCAGGGAAAAGCATCAATTTCCTTATTGACCGATTTTTCAATAGATTCATACTCTGAACTATGAACGTATATTCAAAGTTATCATTCCAGAATAAAAAAAATGGATGAAGATAATCATTTAGTAGTACAAAAGATCTTGAGAAGGGATGAAAAATTCTCTCGGAAAATGGATAGATGTATTACTGAAATTTCAACCATCACGGGAATGAATTTTTCAGATATTTTAGATTTTCTTCAATTTGGAGCAGAAAAAGAATTGAGAGAACTTGATGAGTCCTTTGATTGGAGTAGCTTTCGCAAAAAAATAGCAACTCGTTTGAAAGGAAAATCTATTCCTGAAGACTAGTGAGTTCTATCACATTTGATCTCAAACGATTTGAAAGTTGGTAGGCAAGTTTTTCATAAAAAATCGAGGATACCTCAGGATATTTTCTAGTAATTTCATCAAAGTTTTTTCTAGATAAAACATAAAGCACAGCAATATCAGAACTCACAACCGCATCTGCAGATCTTTTTTGGTTATCCAAAAAGGAAAGGTCACCAAAAAAACCTCCTGTGCAAAATGTGGCTCTATGGGCAAAGCTTCCATTGGCAAGGGGAATTTCTATACGTATATCACCATGTTTAATGAAAAAGATTTCTCCACCTTCATCGCCAATCCTAAAAATCTTGTCACCTTTGTAATACTCTTTTTCTTCTACCTCTGATATTAGGGTTCTAAGTGCTTTTGCATTTGCCCCTTCGAAAAATTCAAATCTATCCAGGTCAAAATTTTTACTCTCATGTTTTTTACTAATTTCACTTAGGATTGCGTCTTCTACCCACTCTATGGCATCACTCAATTCGGGAAAAACTTCCACACCACCCCCCTCATGGGTAAAACCAAAATTTGCCAAATACTTCAGTAGATTTTTACCAGTGGGAACCGAGAGGGGAACATTGGAAAAAATTAGGGTACCATTTACTTCTTTGATTTTTTTTTGGATTTGGACTAGCATATTTGATGCTGTAAAATCTATGGAAAGCACCCGCCTCATATCAAAAATAAAATATTTACATGTTTTTAAGTAGGGTTCAACTTCTTGGTAGAGTTGATCTGTAGTACCAAAAAATAATTGTCCCTGTAGTTCAATTGCAACACAATTTTTACCATGTTCCATTAAAATTTTACGTTCGGAAGAAGTCCTTGTTTTTTTAGAAGATATTTTATTGCCCATAGAAAGTTGTCGTATGACAGAAAACCTTATTTGCTCTCTCATAAAGAGAGTAATTGCAAGAGCAATACCAACTCCTGCTGCTGAAATTAAACTCAAAGAAATGGCAGAAATAATAACGGCCAGTATTACAATAAAATCAAATCTTGTAGATTTATGTGTGAGCAATTTAAAATTTTTAATATCAATCATTCTAAATCCGATTACAATTAAAACTCCAGCAAGCGAAGAAATTGGAATCCATGCAATGAATGGAGTAAAGAGAAGAAGAATCAAAAGGGAAGTAAAACCACTTATGATACTAGAAATTTGGGTTCTACCCCCACTATAAAAATTAACCAATGCTGGTCCTGTCGCCCCCGCTCCGGGAACTCCCCCACAAAAGGAGGCAGCAAGATTTCCCAAACCTTGGGCAATCAATTCTTTGTTAGAATTGTGTCTGTATCCAGTGAGTACATCCAAGAGAACACAGGTCTTGAGAGTATCAATTGAGAGTAGTACAGCTAGAGTCAGAATGGGGATACTCAATCCGGTTAAAATTTTCCATTCAATTGTTTTTAGCATATCTAAATTATCAAGAATAGAGTTTCCAATATCAGGTAGGGATGCATTGATCTTTCCTATCAAAAGAGGATTGTTTTCAATAGAGCGTAGTTCGGGTTGGTTAATGGACAGTCCGAAATAGGTAATAATCCCAAAACCCAAAGAAAGGATGGGAACGGGAAATTTTTTAATGAACCTTGGGGCTATCACCATAATAAGAATACTCACGAGTCCAATGAGTAATGACTCTATCCTTAGATTGGGTAGAGCTTTTATCAGTGCAAAGAATCCTTTTACAGAACTAATTCCAAAAAACTTGGGTAGTTGCCCTAAAATAATCAAAGATCCCACTCCACCAAGGTATCCTGCAACAACGGGATAAGGGATGTATTTTATAAATGCGCCACCTCTGGACAATCCAAAGAGTAATTGTACCAAGCCCGCTCCTGCGGATACTAAAATTATATATATGGGAACAAAAGTGGGGTCTATTCCAGATGATACCATTTCTTCAGCAAACACACTGAGAACTGCGGCTGCCGTTGCACAAGGGGTTGAAATTAGTCCGGGAGTTCCAGTTAAAAATGCGGCTATCATACCAAGTACTACAATTCCTATTATACCCGCTATCACTCCCTTAGAAGCAATCCCTGTACCTAATGAAGAATATATAATGAGACCAAATGCAATTGCTGAGGGGAGAGCAACTAGGGAAGCTGCAATTCCTCCTAAAATTTCACTTGAATTAAATTTTTTTTGATCTGCCATTTTTAGTACTATCGGTTGAAATTAGATTCATTCCTCACATAAATTCAATCACATAATGGGCTTTCAAAAGGAGTGTGATTCCAATTCCAAATCCAAAGTAAACTCCCATTGGTATTTTCTTTTTTAAAAACTTCTCCGATTTTTTTTTGGTGATCACGCTTCCCAAAAGTGCAAGCATATAGGATGAATTTAAAAACAAAATCCACCATGGATGGGAGGCAAGAAATGAGTAGGTAGAGATATAAAAAACATCTCCCAATCCCATGCCCTTTGGATAAAAGAAGTACAACAAAAAAAAACAAATGAAAAATCCAATGCCTACAAGAAATGAGATTCTATTCGGAAACTCTCCATGTATAAAAAAACCACTGAGGATTCCAAAAATAAGTAAAAATGGTATATTTTCGTAGTCCAAAATATATTTCTTGTAATCGGTCATCATTGAAATTAATAGATGACCCATAAAAAAAGTAAAAGTAATTGCAAAAGGTATATTTTTTAGATAGTATAAATTCCCAATAAAAACAAGGGAAAAACTGAGTTCTACCAGTGGGTAAAAGATTGAAAATGATTTATTGCATTTAAAACATTTTCCCTTGGTTAAGAATCCCCCAAATATGGGTATGAGATAGGTTGGGGGTAGATTTGTATTGCACAATCTACAGTGACTTGGTTTTGTGAAAATAAATTTCCAAACATATGCGGGGTCAATTTGTTTTCTTCCCCGACCATAGATGAAAAATATTATTCTTTCTCCAAGTGTAGAATAAAAACTCCCTAGTGCAGCAGCAAAAATTCCCCCAAAAAAATAAAAAGGAAAATCTATTGAGAAAGTTCCTGTAATGCCAATACTCCTTTTTTCAAATTTTCCCATGTGCTTGCAAAACTAATTCTAATATAGGAATGAGTGGGATGAAAAATAAATCCTGGTACTAAAATTAATTTTTTTTCTGTCACTGCCCTTTTAATAAAGTCCTCATCATTTCCATTTATTTGGATAAAATAGTAAAAAGCACCAGCACTTTTATTTATCTTATAAAAGCTATTCAATTGGGTATAAACATAATCCCTTTTTTCTCTGTAGTCATCAATATATGGTTTCATATCTGTTTTTAAAGCTTCAAGCCCCGCGTACTGCGTTGTGGAGGGAGCGCATACAACTGTATACTGTTGTAACGTAGTTAGAGCCTTGTTGATTTCAATAGGACTTACCACACTCGCAAGACGTAAGCCAGTCATGTTAAATGATTTAGAAAAACCGGAAAGAGTAATTGTTTTTTCATAAAATTTACCAACAGAAATAAATTTTTTATCATAGTCAAATATTTCATAGATTTCATCAGAAATGAGATACGCACCCGTAGCTTCGGCAAGTTCTACAAGGTTTTCCAATTGCTCTTTTGAGAAAATATACCCAGAAGGGTTTGAAGGATTGGAATAGATGATGAGCTTAAATTTTTTCTTTTTAAGAGGAAGTATATCCTCCACTGAAAAATCTTCCTTTAGGAGATCAATCTCCGCTCCATAAAATTTGAGCATCGATGGGTACATAAGAAAATAGGGAGAGATAATTAAGCAGGTATCACCCGGATCCACGAGGGCATTGAAGAGCAAAAATAATGCGGAGGATATTCCTGAAGTAATCAAAAGCCTCTCTGGAGTGGCGTAATCAATCCCATTGAACTCATGATACTTCTTTGTAAGGGCATTCTTAAGCTCGGGGATCCCACCTGTAAGGGTGTAAGATGTTTTTCCATCCATGGCAGCTTTGTTGAGGGCTTCTACGATGTTGGGGGGGCATGGAAAGTGAGGTTGTCCTATGGATAGGTTGATTGGATCTTGGATGGTGGCTGCGAGTTCAAATGCTTTGCGAATGGGGGATGAATCGATCATCCCCATTTTATGGGAGAGAGGATAAGTCATTCTATCACATTCAGTGGATATTTGCCTCCAAGTCCAGAATTTTTCTCTTTAGTTGGGATGCTTCTTCATACTCCTCAAAACGAATGGCTTTGAATTTCTTTACGTAGAGACTAGCAAGCTCATCACCAACTGGTCCCTGGTAGGTATAGATGGCATTTTTATAGTTCTCTAAATCAAACTCTGGATTTTTAACCGAGATCTCCTGTGTGAGGTTCTCAATTTTATCTTTTGCCATTTCACGGGCAAGACCATCAGAATTTCTATATTGGAGGGATGCTTCCATAAGTATATTCATGGATTGATTGAGATCATCCCCAATTTGGTATTTGATTTCGCCCTTGTCTTTGTTCTTACAGAATTCCACGTAGCGGAGCACAAAACTATTGTACTGCTCCATACGTTCCTGGAGATAACGATTGCCTCTCTCTGTGTCCTCTGGCATGATAAAATCGGGCAACTTGGCTATATCGTAAATATCAATATTTTTTGCTAGGGCTTTTTGCAGGTCTTCCATCACGGGATAAGAAACCGGAGGAAATGTAACTACAGGAAGACTTTCGTTAACCTTCAGGAAACTTACAACTACATTGGATGCTATGATATCGCAACCGGATTGGAATGGGTTTTCCCCTATGACCTTGCAATACACAATTAAGTTTCCGGTAGGATTTGAAGTAGATCCTTTTTCAAGCATACATGAACTCCTTACCTTTCTTCTTTTCTTTTGTACAATTTGACTGAACCTATAGAATAGTATAATAGAATTTTTTTTTCTTTTAAATACTTTTCTATATCTTCATTTATATTATCTATCGGATAGTAAGGGCTCCATCCCCTTGTGTCTAGCAAAATAAAATCTTTGAGAAAATCTTTTTTTAATCTATACGCCCTTATGTCTTTTCTAAGATGCATTCCCATGTCAAAAAAAACATTCACACTTGCATTTCTTGGAATTTTTTCTATAACAGCCTGAGTTTCTCTCACCCTTTCTTTGTCAAATGTTCCAATTTTTTGGGGGAAATCCTTGTTTCCTTTGAGAGAATAAAACACAGATCCCCAAAAGAATAGAATGAGTAAGCTTTTTTTTCCAAAGGGTTTTTCTGATATTTTTTTCCCAAGCATCAAAATGGAATAGAGAAGGAGTGGTAGTACGGTATAAGAATAGTAATGGTAAAAAGAGTTGTACCATTCCTTAGAAGAAAAAAGATGTAGAGATAATAATACACCCAAAGCCCCCGCACTAGGTATGTGAAGTAGGGGAATAAATCCAAAAGAACCCAATATATTTAGCAGCACATTTCTCTTTTCAATTAAAATGGAGAGTACTTCTAGTGGACTTGTAATAAAATTAATTATAATTTCTGAAGGTGTATTTCCCCAATGAGACCAAGCAGATATCCAATTTACCTTTGCTGTGCTATCTAAATTGAATTGGACTAAATATATTATTAAAAGATATAAAATTGAAATTCCAAAATAAATTAAAAATTTCTTACTCTTCTTTTGGAAAAGAAAAGTAGTGGCAAAGAGTATTACATAAAATGGCATATCCTCTTTGATCATCAAAAGAAAACCCAATCCCAGTAAC
>Ga0209550_10001563_pt1 | contig 21966 bp, 26 predicted proteins | sample LauGreSuBDMM15SN_2_FD_187567 | JGI IMG/M metagenome (GOLD analysis project Ga0209550, IMG submission 187567) | Freshwater lake microbial communities from Lake Michigan, USA - Su13.BD.MM15.SN (SPAdes) (version 5) | ecosystem: Environmental > Aquatic > Freshwater > Lake | place: Lake Michigan... | reverse complement strand
CAACCCGAGTAGCGCGCGTGCATGCAGTTCAAACTCGCTTTGGCGTTGCGTCACAAGCGTCACCAAGCCTGTGTCGTGTGGGCGAGGGCTCACCTCAGAAAACCAAACTTGGTCCCCCGATACAAAGAGCTCCACCCCAAAAATACCTTGCCCCCCCAAACTATCCGTCACCTGCAATGCGATTTGCTTGGCGCGTTCCAAGGCCCGCTCAGGCATGGGCTGCGGCTGCCAGCTCTCGACATAGTCGCCGTCCACCTGGCGATGGCCGATCGGTTCGCAAAAATGTGTCGAAATCTTGCCGTCTGCGCCACGTGCACGCACCGTCAAGAGTGTGATCTCATATTCAAAATCGATGAACCCCTCAACAATGATGCGCGTACCGTCGACCCGACCCCCTTGCCGGGCAATATTCCAAGCAGACGCGATATCTTGCGGCCCGCGCAATACCGACTGGCCCTTACCAGAGGAGGACATCACAGGCTTGACCAAACAGGGAAAACCAATTTTTTGGGTCGCGAGTGCAAGCTCCTGAACGGAATCTGCGAACTGATAGGGCGAGGTAGACAATCCCAGTTGCTCAGCCGCCAGCCGACGGATTCCCTCGCGATTCATCGTCAGTTGCGCGGCCCGCGCAGTTGGGGTCACGCGCACTTGACCTGCCGCCTCAAGTTCAACCAACAGCTCGGTCGCGATCGCTTCAATTTCCGGAACAATAATGTGGGGGCGCTCTTGTGCGATTATCTTCCTAAGCGCTTCTTTGTCTGTCATGGCGACAACGTGCGCCCGGTGCGCGACCTGCTGCCCGGGTGCCTGGGCATAACGGTCCACCGCAATGACTTCAACCCCAAAGCGTTGTAAGGCCATGATGACTTCCTTGCCGAGCTCACCCGAACCCAACAACATCACCCGCAGCGCAGTGGGGGATCCGGGCGTGCCCAGGCGGGCCTCAAAGGGCGCCAACGCGCCAGAGGGAGATGGGTTCGATAGAAAAGGGGTCGTGGCCATAGGAAACCTAAAAACGTCAAAAATTAACGATGGTTGATGGCCGGACAGTAGCAGATAGAGCCGCAGCCCGCCTGCGGGCTGAAACGATTAAAATCGGGCAATGTCTTCACCTAAACCGTCCGCAGCCTCTGTGCTTGCATCCGCTCGTCGCACCCTGGATATCGAAGCCCGGGCGCTAACCGAACTGAATCAACGCCTAGACGCGAGCGTTGAACAGGCGGTCGCGCTCATGCTCGCCTGCCCAGGTCGGGTGGTGGTCTGCGGCCTAGGGAAAACAGGCCATATTGCTCGGAAAATCGCAGCGACGCTGGCCTCGACAGGCACGCCTTCGTTTTTCTTACATGCGGCCGAAGCCGTTCATGGCGACATCGGGATGATTAGTGGGCAAGACCTGCTGATTGCCGTGTCGTATTCCGGGTCGGGCCAAGAGTTGCTCGCTATTCTGCCCGCCGCACATCGGCTTGGCGTCAAAGTAATCGCCATGACAGGGCACAACGATTCAGAACTCGCTCGCCTGGCCGACGTGCACCTAGATGTGAGCGTCTCTCAGGAAGCCTGCCCGCTCAATCTTGCACCTACCGCAAGCACCACGGTTGCGCTGGCGATGGGCGATGCCTTGGCCGTTGCCTGCCTTGAGGCACGAGGCTTCGACGCTGACGACTTTGCCCGCTCGCACCCTGGCGGCGCGCTGGGTCGTCGGCTATTGACCCGCGTGGCTGACATCATGCGCAGTGCGAGTGCAGTGCCCTGCGTCACGCAATCGGCTTCGGTTTTTGAAGCCTTAGAAGAAATCTCCCGCAAAGGCATGGGCATGACGGCCGTCATCGACTCCGACGGCCGCGCGATCGGCATTTTTACGGACGGCGATCTGCGGCGCCTCATCGAACGCAAAGGCGATGTCCGCAAGCTAACTGTGGCAGACGGCATGTCCCCCAACCCGCGACACATTCAACCCGAAGCGCTCGCTGTCGATGCGGCAGTGATCATGGACAGCCACAAACTCAACCAGATGCTAGTGTCTGACGACCAGGGCAAGCTGATCGGCGCCGTGCATATGCACGACTTAATGGCGGCGAAGGTCGTCTAAACCGTCATGAACAGACCTCCTCTCATCCCCCATCCTGCTGAAGCATTGGTGCTGGCAAAAATTTCTGCCTCGGTCCGAGAGCGCCTCGCGCGCATCAAGCTCATGGTGTTCGATGTTGACGGCATACTGACCGACGGCAGCCTTTGGTATGGCGAGCACGGAGAAGTGTTCAAACGTTTTAATGCGCTAGACGGCCATGGGCTGAAAATGCTGGCGGCCAGCGGCGTCACCGTCGTGCTGATGACCGGCCGCTCCGGTCCGATCGTCGACCGTCGTGCCGCCGAACTTGGGCTCGGTGATGTCCTGCAAAACGTCCGAGACAAAGGCCTCGCCATCACGGAGCTCGCCTTAAAACACCATGTCTCACTGGAACAAACAGGGTTCATGGGAGACGACCTAATCGACTTGCCCGCCATGCAGCGCACGGGCTTTGCAGCCTCCGTGCCAGATGCACCAGCCTATGTGCAACAAGCTGCGCATTGGGTAGCCATCAAGGCGGGCGGCCATGGCGCAGCACGCGAGTGCTGCGACATTATTTTGGCCGCGCAGCATCGGCTTGGAACATTTTTTCAGCCGGGGCGTCTAGGCCCAGGCACGCTTCAGTAACCCGCCATGAAAGAACGCGCCTCGATCGTCGTCGCACTCATTATCCTGCTCTCGCTTGTCATGGGCACGTGGTGGGCCGCCGACTATTCACAACGCGCCGTTGAAATTGACCCACCTAGCCGTATCACACACGAGCCAGACACCTGGGCAAAAAAAATCGTGCTTCTGCGCACGGACGAGAAAGGGATTGTGATCCATCGCCTAGAGGGCGATCTGATGGAGCATTTCCCCGACGACAAATCCTACGAACTGATCGCGCCTCGCGCCTTTGGGCTTAAGCCTGAAAACCCGCTCACTGTTGCCACCTCGCGCATCGCTGTAATTTACGACGAAGGCAATCGCATCATCATGCGAGGTGACGCCGTCGTCTTGCGCCTGGGGGATGCCGAGCGTCAACCCCTTAATTTTCGTAGCGAAGAACTCACCTTGCTGGTCAAGGAAGATGTGAGCTACACGGACCTTCCCGCCGTCGCCACGAGTGGCCGCTCGCGCATGAGCGGAACCGGCATGCGCTTTAACAACGCCACGCAGCAGCTAGACGTGTTTAAATCGACCGATGTCGACATTGCCCCGAAAGATCAGCCGGCAGAGTCCACCCCCAAAGCGTTTATGCCCAAACCATGATTACATTTTGCTCTCCGCGCGCCGCCGTGCAGTCACTCATCGCCATGCTGTGCCTGTCGCTTGGCGCAATGGCCCTTGCGCAACGGGCGCCCGCTGCAGTCGCAACACCCGAAGAGCCAAGCACGACGATTTTGTCAGACACGCTTCATTACGATGACACAAAACGCGAAAGTACCTTCACCGGCAAAGTCGTGATGACGCGAGGCTTACTCACCATGAATGCCGATGTGCTGCAAATGCGTGAGGATAAAGACGGTAACCAGTTTGGCGAAGCCACCATGAAGAGCGACAAACTGGTGTTGATCCGTCAATTGCGCCCAGAGAACTTTGAAGTGCTCGAAGGTGTGGGCCAACGCGCTGAATACGACGGTAAAAACGAAACCTTTGATTTAATCGGCAAGGCGGTGGTCTCACGCTACATCTGTGGCAAACACTTTGATACGGTCAGCGGCCAACAGGTCCGCTACAACCAGAAAACCGATGTCTATCAAGCGTTTTCAGGGCCTAACTCTGCCAACGCCGATGGGCGCGTGCGCTCCGTTGCACAGCCCAAAGCACGTGCGGAGGCAGCCGTCGCGGAGTGCCAAGCGAAACAAGGCAATCTGCCGCCACCCCCCGTAAGTAGGCCCGCCGGCGCCGCCCGCCCCTGAAGCACCCCTTATGCAAACATCGCAAGCCTCAACCTCATCCCATCCAGCCTCTGAGCATGCGCCAGGTAAGCTCAGCGCAACCGGCCTACGCAAGTCCTATAGTGGACGAATGGTGGTGCAAGATGTCTCTATTTCAGTCAATAGTGGTGAGGTCGTTGGCCTGCTAGGACCCAACGGGGCAGGAAAAACCACAAGCTTTTACATGATTGTGGGCCTGATCGCGGCCGATGCCGGCCGTATCGAAATTGATGACATCCCCATCAGCAGCATGCCCATTCATCGGCGTGCGCGCATGGGCTTGTCCTACCTGCCACAGGATGCCTCCGTTTTTCGCAGACTAACGGTCGAACAAAATATCCGGGCTGTGCTCGAATTACAGATCGATAACGAAGGCAAAAAGTTCTCAACGAGCATGATCGAGCGACAGCTTGACTCCTTGCTCGACGAGCTACAAATCACGCATATCCGAAAAAACAGCGCCTTGTCGCTTTCTGGCGGAGAACGCCGGCGCGTAGAAATTTCTCGTGCGCTGGCGACGCGCCCTCGATTTATTCTGCTGGACGAACCCTTCGCCGGTGTAGACCCTATTGCCGTCATTGAAATCCAGCGCATCGTGCGCTTTCTGAAAAGTCGCGGCATCGGGGTGCTCATTACAGATCACAACGTACGCGAGACCCTCGGCATCTGCGACCGCGCCTACATCATTAGCGAAGGTAAAGTGCTCACAAGCGGCGTGCCTGACGAGATCATTAATGACGCCTCTGTGCGTCGTGTGTACCTGGGCGAACACTTCAAGATGTAACGCCTGCGGGGGCGACAACCGCCTTGATGCTGCAGCGCACACAAAACATTCCCTGACACAAGTCAATCTATGGGTATTTTTACCCTTGATTTCCGCGTGCAAGTCACTACACTTGAACCATTAGTCATCGTCAAAGGAGTCACCCGCCGCCCACACCCCGTGCATCCGCACAACCGTCGTTCCTTTTTGGAGAGTACGCAATGAACCTGAACATCACCGGTCACCATCTTGACGTCACCCCAGCCATCCGGGAATACATCCAAACCAAAATGACCCGCGTTTTAAGGCATTTTGACCACGTTATCGGCTCGCAAGTCATCCTGTCGGTCGAGCCACTCAAGCACCGGGCAGAAATTACCTTGCATGTCCGCGGCAAGGATATTCACTGCGAAGCGTCAGAACAAAATCTTTACGCCTCGATTGACCTACTCATCGACAAAGTCGACCGTAAAGTACTTCAATACAAAGCACGCACGCAGGACCATCAGCACCTAGCCATCAAACGACAGGTTTTCGAAACGGCGTAAGCGCTCTTCGATCCGCTGTTCCAAACGCACGCCCGCAGGCACTTGGCGGGCGTTGTTTTTTTGTACGGCACCCCAACGGCACAAGTAGGAGAGTCAAGCCGACCTGCCAGCGGTCAACCTATAATTCATCACATGAAACACTTGTCTCGCCTTTTGCCACTCAACAACATTGTGCTAGACATGCCCGCGACCAGCAAAAAACGGGTGTTCGAACAAGCTGGGCTGCTGCTTGAAAATAATCAAGGTGTGGAACGGGCCGCCGCCTACGAAAGCCTATTCGCGCGCGAACGTCTGGGATCAACCGGCTTGGGTGCGGGGATCGCGATGCCACACGGCCGGGTTAAGGGGCTTCGGGCCGGAATCGCCGCTTTTATTAGGCTCGCGAAACCCATCCCTTTTGATGCGCCTGACCGACAACCCGTTGATCAGTTGTTGATTCTGCTCACGCCAGAGGCCTCAACGCAACAACATCTCGATATACTTGCCGAAGTGGCTCGCCTGTTTTCCGACAAAGCGCTCAGGTCACGGTTAGCGATGGAAACGGATCCGAAAATCGTCCACGCGTTGTTGACCGAAGACCCCCGCTGATTTTTTCGCGGGCGGACCCACCCTTTCCACAACGGAGTCACCATGCTGACGGTGCAGGATCTGGTTCTCGACACGACCGAAGACATTCCATTCACCTGGGTTGCCGGTGAAACGGCGGCAGATCGTCTTATCCCGGATAACGGCGCGGCCGCTGCCGATTTGATCGGGCACTTGAACCTTATCCACCCTTCGCGGATTCAAGTGTTCGGCACACAAGAGATGGACTACTACACTCGCTTTGACTCCAAGCGGCGCGTCCATCATCTTGACGAGCTCTTGGCGGGTGGCGTACCCGCAATTCTCATCGCCGACGGCTTGCCGCCAACCGACGATTTGATCGAGGGCTGCGAGCGTAATCACATTCCTCTTCTGACGACCCCCGTTCCAGCAGCCGAACTCATCGACCTACTTCGGATTTATTTGAGTCGACGCCTTGCTCCCACCACAACCGTGCATGGCGTCTTCATGGATGTGCTTGGGGTGGGCGTGCTGATTACGGGCGAGTCCGGGCTGGGGAAAAGTGAACTTGCGCTCGAGCTGATTTCACGTGGGCACGGTCTAGTGGCCGACGATGCGGTAGATCTTTCACGCACGGCTCCGCACGTTGTCGAGGGGCACTGCCCGGAACTCTTACGCAACATGCTTGAAGTCCGTGGCTTGGGATTGTTGAATATCCGCACGATTTTTGGTGAAACATCCGTACGCCGCAAAATGAAACTCAAGTTGATCGTGCATCTTGTGCGTGCGACTGCACAGGACAAGTTTGAACGCTTGCCTTTGCAAGATATGACGCAAGACATGCTGGGCTATCCGATCCGCAAGGTCATGCTGCAGGTGGCGGCAGGACGCAACTTGGCCGTCTTAGTTGAAGCGGCCGTGCGCAACACGATTCTGAAGTTGCGCGGAATCGACACCCTCGCCGAGTTCATGCAACGACAAGCGGAAGCCATCGCACGGGGACAGCCATAACATGCCGCAACTAAACGTCGTCTTGCTCACGGGAATCTCCGGCTCAGGCAAATCCGTTGCGTTGCGCTTGCTGGAGGACGCGGGCTACACCTGTGTCGACAATCTTCCCGTTCGTTTTTTGCACGAATTTATTGGATCCATGCGAGGCGATTCGACAGGACGAGTCGCCATTTCAATCGATGTGCGGTCGCCCGGGGATCTGGATGAATTGCCAGACATCATCACCGCGCTATCCGCGATGGGCACTCAACTGCGCGTTGTGTTTCTAGATGCCGACGATCAGACGCTGATTCAGCGCTATTCAGAATCGCGCAGACGTCACCCTCTTTCAGATCGCTTGGCACGCAGTGGCGTTGCCGCGTCGCTTGAGCAGTGCATCGCGCGCGAGCGTGATCAGCTCGCTCCTCTACGCAATCTTGGTCATGTGATCGACACCTCGGGCCTGACCCCGGGACAGCTGCGCACATGGATCCGAGATCTCGTCCAAGCCGATCGTAAACCTTTGTTGCTGACCTTTGAATCCTTCGCCTTCAAAAAAGGGGTTCCTAACGATGCCGACATGGTGTTCGACGTGCGGTGCCTGCCCAACCCACACTACGATCCGGTGTTGCGGCCCCTCACCGGCAAAGATCAGCCGGTCGCCGACTGGCTCGCTGGGTTTGATGATGTAAGTCAAATGGCCAATGACATTGAAGCATTCATTCGCAAATGGCTGCCGCGCTATACCGAGGACACGCGCAGCTACCTCACGGTTGCAATTGGTTGCACGGGCGGCCAACATCGCTCAGTCTATTTTGTCGAGATGCTAGGCAAACGCTTTAGCGACCACGGTCCCGTTCTCGTGCGTCATCGCGATCAACCCACGCTTTCCTAATGAGATCGACTAGCGCGTCGCTCGGCCGCCTCTTGATTGTTGCGCTCGTCTGCGCGCTGCTCGCAGCCTGTTCAGGCTCGGCGCGCAGGGGCGGTGCGTACTACATGGACGACGGCCCTGAGGCAAATCCCCCCGCAAACCTCGATGCCGTACCCGATGCCGTACCACGCATTGAACCCTTGGCACGCGGCCCAAACAATCCCTACACCATCTTCGGCCAGCGCTACGTGCCAGACACGTCGGGACAACCTTATCGCGCACAGGGCCCTGCCTCCTGGTACGGAAAAAAGTATCACGGCAAGCCGACCTCCAATGGTGAGCGCTATGACATGTATGGCATGACCGCCGCGCACCCCACTTTGCCTATCCCAAGCTACGTCAGAGTCACCCGCGTGGCCAATGGCAAAACCGTCGTGCTACGCATTAACGACCGCGGTCCGTTCTTAGGCGGACGCGTCATCGACTTGTCGTACGTCGCGGCCCACAAACTAGGCGTTCTCTCGCCCGGAAGCGCCGAGGTGATCGTAGAGCGCATCATGCCGCAGCAAATCGCCAACGGAACCGCACTCGCGGCCAGCGCACCCGCTGCGGCACCCAGCCCGCCGGTTGCAGCAACGCCGGCCCCGCTGCCCCCGCCCGTCACGCCTGCACCGGCCGCGCCAAGTCCTGCAGTCGCTGGCCCCTCCGTGGCGACACTCCCTCTCTCTGCCGTACCAGCCAGCAGTGCAACGCCAGCGGCGGCGGGGTCCGTTTACTTACAACTTGGTGCATTTAGTGATCCCGCGCGAGCGCAGGCAATTGCCGCACGTGCTGCGGCCCAAGTGCCGACGCAAGCGGGTGTCTCGGTAAACGTTGAACTCGGGGCAGGAAACTTACACCGTGTGCGCGTGGGGCCCTTTGCGAGCACGGAAGCTGCGACACAAGCTGCCGGGCCGCTCGAAACCGCGCTCGGCGTCGCGCCACGGGTCACTGGCCCCTAAAGGCTCTTGTTCGGTTTAGCTGCCCTTGCGCGCCAACGCTCGGGCGTAAAGCGTATCACGCGACTGGCCTGTTGCCTTGGCTGCCACACGGGCGGCGTCGCGTACCGATAAGACCTCGAGCAAAGCGTCCAGCCAAACATCGATTCCCGCATCAACCTGCTCTGCTGCCTCGGGATCCAGCTCACTTTGTGCCGGATGAACAATGACAACGTATTCACCTTGCTCGCGATGAGGGTCCGCCTGCAACCATTGCTGTGCCTCGGCCAAGGTGACGCACGCAATCTCTTCAAACCGCTTAGTCATTTCTCGAGCCAAGCTCACCTGACGCGTTGGCCCCAACACTGACAACAAGTCTTTCAAACTCGCGGCGATACGGTGGGGGGCCTCATAAAACACCACGGCCGTGACGAGTTGCGTCCAATAGCGAAACCAACGCTGCCGCGCCATGGATTTGGTTGGGGCAAAGCCGGCGAATACAAACCCGGGCGAAGCGTCTGTTGTCACACCAGTCGCCATCAGCGCGGTAATCACAGCACTGGCGCCGGGTAAGGGGATCACGCGCAAACCTGCTTCACGCACGGCCTGCACCACCAGTCCGCCGGGGTCACTGACGGCAGGTGACCCCGCATCGGACACCAAGGCAACGCGCTGGCCTGACTGCAGTCGTCGAACAATATCCGTTGCGGCGCCCGCCTCGTTATGACGGTGCGCTGCCATCGTCGGGGTGTCCAAGCCCCAGGCATCAAGCAGCGCACGTGTGGCGCGTGTGTCCTCGGCGGCGATCACATCGGCTAATTGCAAGGCGTGCCAGCCCCGCAAGGATAGATCCCCCAAATTGCCAATTGGTGTCGCCACGACATACAAGCAATGCGTCGGCCACTGCTGTGCGTCGACCTTCTGACCAAGTCGGTGCCAGGCATCAGGGCGCTCTTGCGGTGGGACATTTTCTGTCATAGCGAAAGTCAACGAAGCCGAATTGTGGCAGTGTAGTCGGCTTAGCCCACCTCGTCACGACGCCTTAAACAAAATGACTGCTTCCAACAATTCTGCCCAAGAGTACGCAGCCCTTTTTTGTCAGGCCGCCCTCGCGCAGAAAAAAGCGGTCGCCAAACGAGGCAGAGCACTGAGCACCAACCTCCTGCAGCGCCGCCACGCGCCCAGAGCCACCGAACGATCGCCCCCCTCAGCCCGTTCCACGCACCAGCAGCGCGGCGACCTTTACGAAGCGCTTGCGCAAGAGCATCTCGAGCGCGCAGGCTGCGTGGTGTTGGCTCGTCAGCTGCGTTGTCCTGCCGGCGAGCTAGACTTGGTCGTGCGTGACGGCTCCCTTCTCGTATTTGTGGAAGTCCGGCAACGCACCTCAAGCCGCTACGGCGGCGCATCGGCAAGCGTCACGCCCGCCAAACAGCGTCGTATTCTGCGCGCGGCACGCTGGTTTCTCGCCGAGCTCGTGCGGCGACACTTTGGCGGGTCAACGCCTTATTGCCGGATCGATGTGCTGGCCTTTGAGCCCTCGGGGCTAATCTGGCATCGCGACGCCTTTCGCCTGACGCGAGATAAATGAGATAATTCAAATTCAGGAGCCGAACAATCGCCATGAATCTTGCCTCGACACTCGCCGCCCACTTCAATGACCACGTCGTTGCCACGCAAGACAGCGCCAACATGCTTTCTTCGCCACTTCTGCGCGCCATCGATATGTGTTTTGGCTGTGTCACGAATAACGGCAAAATTCTGGCTTGTGGCAACGGCGGCTCAGCCGCAGACGCGCAACACTTTATCGCCGAGCTTGTTGGCCGCTTTGAACGCGAACGCCTCCCGCTTGCCGGCATCGCACTGAACACGGATACCTCCATCTTGACGGCTGTCGGCAACGACTACGGGTACGCCCAAATTTTTTCACGGCAAATTAGCGCGCTAGGCCACCCTGGCGATGTGCTTGTCGCAATCTCCACCAGCGGCAACTCAGCAAACGTCCAACAGGCCATTCAAACCGCGCACGAGCGCGAGATGCGCGTCATTGCGCTCACCGGGAAAGGGGGTGGCGCGATGAACGATTTGCTCAGCACTGACGACATCCACCTGTGCGTGCCGCACGACCGCACGATGCGCATTCAAGAAATCCATATTTTGCTGCTGCACATGCTGTGCGATGGCATTGATACGCTCTTACTCGGAGACTCTGCATGACACTCGCCGCCCGCCTGATCCGTCCCGTTTTGCTTTGCGTCGCACTTAGCGCCTCCGCGAGCACGTTGCAAGGCTGTATCCCATTACTCATCGGTGGCGCAGCAGCGACCGCTGGGCTGGTAGCGGTCGACCGTCGATCGGTCGCGCAACAGATGGACGACAAGACGATCGAACTGAAAATCGGCGGAGAGCTGCGTAACGCTTTTGGCGATAGCATCCGCGCCTCCATCACCGTTTATGATGGGGTGGTGTTGCTCACCGGCGACACCATCGGCAACGATGTCAAAGCCAAAGCAGGCGAGCTCGCACGCAAGACACAAGGCGTGAAATCCGTCTCAGATCAAATCACCGTTACCAAGGAAACAGCTTCAGCTGGGGTGGTCGGGAACGACATCTGGATCACTTCCAAGGTGATGGCAACACTGGCCACAACCAAAGACATTCCCTCGCGCACCATCATCGTCACCACCGACCGTGGCATTGTCTACTTGATGGGTCTAGTCACGCAACGCGAGGGCGATCTCGCCGCCGCGACAACGGCACAAATTGGTGGGGTCAAGCGCGTAGACAAGCTGTTCCAAATCATCACTCCGGCCGAAGCAAACCGACTGGACACGGCAAACCGCCTGATGGGCGGACGTCTGGGTGACCCAGCGCAGCCGGCCGCTCCCGTCACCGGCTCCGGTGCCGGTGCGGCGCCCGCCCAGGGCGGCGTGCAGGTGCTGCCAATTCAATGAAAAAACTCGTAGCGCTTGCGCTGCTAGCGGGGATTGGCGGGATCGGCGCGTGGTTCTTTACTGCGCCTGGTCCCAAAGCGCCTGAGGTAACGTTCTCAACGCTATCTGGCAAACAACTGCCGCTTTCGGAACTGCGCGGCAAGGTCGTGCTGGTCAAATTTTGGGCGACAAATTGTGTGAGCTGCGTGGCCCAAATGCCTGACAACATCGAGAACTACGAAAAATACCGGAGCCAGGGTTTCGAGCTCGTGGCTGTTGCGATGCAATACGACCCTGCCAACTATGTCATTAACTTTGCGGAAACGCGCAGACTGCCATTTCCGGTTGCTCTGGATACAGTCGGTGCAGCAGCCAAAGCCTTCGGGGACGTCAAGCTAACGCCAACCGCGTTCCTCATCGATAAGAACGGTCAAATCCTAAAGCGCTATCTCGGGCAATACGATAAGCAAGAGTTCAGGCGCACCCTGGAAAAAGCTTTAGCGGGCTAGCCCCCGTCGGGTCGTTCTTGGCTCTACAATCCGTTTCCAATAATTTGTTCCGATCCACCCTCTCTTGCCTGCCGAACGCTCATGACCAGTCAGACACCCATCACGTCCATGGCCCCCGAAGTCTTTGCAGAAGTATTGTCCGAAAGCCTGCCCTACATTAAGCGCTTTCATGGCAAAACGATCGTCATCAAATATGGTGGCAACGCAATGACCGAAGAAGTCTTGCAACGCAGCTTTGCACATGATGTCGTATTGCTCAAACTCATTGGTCTGAATCCTATCGTCGTACACGGCGGAGGTCCGCAAATTGACGAGGCACTGCGCCGCATCGGTAAGCAAGGTACGTTTGTGCAGGGCATGCGCGTCACGGATGCCGACACGATGGAAGTGGTCGAGTGGGTCCTCGGCGGTCAAGTGCAGCAAGACATTGTTTTAATGATTAATGAAGCAGGTGGCAAAGCGGTCGGCTTGACCGGCAAAGATGGCTGCCTGATCCAAGCAAGTAAAAAGCTTATGCCTAATAAGGACGATCCCACCAAACCACTAGACATTGGTTTTGTAGGTGATATTGACCGCATCGAACCGGCAGTCGTCAAAGCTCTTCAGGATGATCAGTTTATCCCTGTGATTTCACCGATCGGCTATGGTGTAGATGGCTTAGCCTACAACATCAACGCGGACGTCGTGGCGGGCAAAATGGCTGAAGTGCTCGGCGCTGAAAAATTGCTCATGATGACCAACACGCCAGGCGTGCTCGATAAAAACGGCAAGCTGCTGCGCCAACTATCGGCGCAAACAATCGATGCACTGTTTGCTGATGGAACCATCTCGGGCGGAATGCTTCCCAAGATTTCCTCTGCGCTCGATGCGGCTCGCAATGGCGTGAAGTCCGTGCATATCGTAGATGGTCGTGTGCCGCACTGTCTGTTGCTCGAGGTGCTAACAGATCGGGGCGTCGGCACGATGATCTCTTCCCAATAGTGCGCACGTGACACCAAAACGACTGCCGCAGCATCCACGGGTGCGCGTGCGTCGTGCACGCGTTCATCTGCCTGAGGGTGCGCTCAGCGCACGCAGCAAAGAATTTGTCTGGTTTTTTGACCTAGACAACACCTTACACGACACGTCATACAAAATTTTTCGCGAGATCAACCTGGGCATGACTGCTGCGGTCATGGAAGCACTTTCCATCGACGAACAGGCGGCCAGCGTTTTACGCACGCAGTACTGGCGCAAATACGGAGCGACCCTCATCGGTCTCGTGCGCCACCATGCAATCGATGCCCATGCTTTTTTACATCGCAGCCACGACTTCGATGTCGCACCGCTCATTCGTGCCGAAACAGGTCTCGCAAACAAGTTGCGTCGCCTACCCGGGCGAAAGGTGCTGGTGACCAATGCACCCCTGCACTACGCCCGCGCGGTACTGAAACACCTCAGAATTCTGCAATGTTTCGATGGGCTATGGGGTGTCGAACAGATGCGCTTACATGGTCATTTCAGGCCAAAGCCGTCCAGCACCATGATGCGCCACATCTTGGCGCATGAGGGTGTGTCTCCACGCCGGGCCGTTCTTGTTGAGGACACCGTGGAGAACTTAAGGGGTGCGCGGCGCGCTGGCCTGCGCACCGTGCATGTCTACCACCCCGGTACGCCCTTTGGCCGAGGTAAAAGCGGACGCCCCAATTTCGTCGACTTGCGGGTAAACTGTGTTTCAGACTTGTTACTTCAAAAGCGTCCGTTGCGGGCTTAGCGCACACCGCTTCGCAGCCCACGCCTTGTTTTTTTAACCCTCTTTGATGGGCCGACCGCGATGTCAGTCAAACCCGGCGAACGTAAACATCAAATTCTGCAAATGCTTGCAGAAATGCTTGAACAACCACGCGCGGCACGCATCACCACTGCAGCACTGGCTGCGCGCATGCAGTTATCCGAAGCCGCGCTATATCGCCACTTCGCAAGCAAAGCCCAAATGTTTGAGGGTTTGTTCGAGTTCATCGAGTCGACCATCTTCACGCTCGTCAATCAAATTGTTGAGTCCGAGCCTAACGGGGTCGAACAAGCTCGCAAGATCGCGACGATGTTACTGACGTTTGCCCAACGCAATCGTGGCATGACACGCGTTCTAACCGGAGACGCCTTGGTCACAGAGGACGAACGCCTGCAAGCGCGCGCCAATCAAATCACCGACCGCATCGACGCCTCCTTTAAGCAATCACTGCGGCATGCGATCACCAGCGGCACCCTCGAGCCATCGATCGAAGCGACCGCCTTGGCCGCCGCCTTGACGCAATTTGTTATCGGCAGCTGGCTGCGCTTCGCCCAAAGCGCGTGGCAAACAACGCCGACGCTGCATATGGACACACAACTTAAATTAATTCTAGGTGTGGCCGCGCGTCCCCGTTAAAGGAAACTCGCTCGGGCCTGTTTTACCTCGTGGCGCAAACGCCACACGCGGGATCGCGCTTAACCTTCACGCTGTGCCACTGCATATCAAGGGCGTCAAGGATCAAGAGGCGACCTTTTAAGCTTGTCCCGATCTGCGCAATGACTTTCAATGCCTCTGCGGCCTGCATACTCCCAATGATGCCAACAAGCGGTGCAAACACACCGGTCGTCGCGCAGTTAAGCGCTTCAACATCTTCGGCCTCTGGAAACAAACAGTGATAGCAGGGTGCGTTGGGATCGCGAGGATCAAACACACTGACCTGACCTTCAAAGCGGATCCCCGCGCCTGAAACGAGCGGCTTAGCGTGCTTGACGCACGCACGGTTCACTGCGTGGCGCGTTGCAAAGTTATCCGTACAGTCCAACACGACATCGACTTGTGAAATTTCCTGGTCGAGTGAACGTTCATCCATTCTCGTCGTTCGAATCTCAATTTTCAACTCAGGATTCAAGGCAAGCATCGTCTGACGTCCAGACTCTGCCTTGAGCTGACCGAGTCGACTGGTGTTGTGCATAATCTGCCTCTGCAGATTACTGATCTCCACCACATCGTGATCGGCCAGAATAATCGTCCCGACTCCCGCAGAGGCAAGATACATCGCAGCGGGCGAGCCCAGGCCTCCGGCACCTACGATCAACACCCGTGCCGCAAGAAGCTTCTCCTGGCCTTCTATGCCCAACTCATCCAACAAGATGTGCCGGGCATATCTCAGCAGCTGTGCGTCGTTCATTTCTTGGCCGAGGAGCCCTCAGCCGCAGCACCTGTCTTCGCACTCTTTGGTGCAGGCACCGCTTTCTGAATCGGCTTGCCGTCAAGGAAGTTCACAGCCTGCTGTAATTGGAAGTCTTCTGGCGACCCAAACTGAAACGTCTTATTCGTATCCGCGAGAGGGGTTTCGTCTTCCTTGGCCTTCGCCTGCTCTTCCGGCGTCTGGCGGTTGCTCAAGTGACGCTGCAAATCGGCTTCGCGTGGCAGCTTAAACAGGTCGCCCTCAGCCGTATCGGCCACCACGATGTCTGGACTAATACCCGTGGCCTGAATCGAGCGGCCATTCGGTGTGAAGTAACGCGATGTTGTGAGCTTGATCGCCGTGCTATCGGAGATGGGCAGAATCACCTGCACAGAGCCCTTGCCAAACGTACGATTACCCATAATGGTGGCGCGCTTGTGATCTTGCAAAGCGCCCGCAACAATTTCCGAGGCAGAGGCAGAGCCGACGTTTACCAATACCACCATCGGCACTGTCTTGGCCCATGCAGGCAAACCACGCAAGTAATCGGATTCGCCGCGTGCGTAGTCAGAGGGGTTAGACAAGTACTTCTGCTTGGCATCTGGCGCACGTCCGTCGGTCGACACCACAAGCGTATTTGGCTTGAGGAAAGCGGCAGACACGCCAATGGCGCCGCTTAACAATCCGCCCGGGTCGTTACGCAGATCAAGGATCAAGGCGCGTGGGGCACCTTTTGCACCGAGCTCTTTTAAATGCTGTACGAGATCAGCGCCCGTTTTTTCCTGGAACTGTGCGATGCGCACATAACCAATATTGCCATCTAGCATCTTGCTGCGTACGCTACGCACGCGAATCGTGTCGCGCACAATCTTGATGACGAGTGGCTGCGCCTGCCCTTGACGAATAATCGTCAAGCTAATCGGCGTTTTCACGGGGCCGCGCATCATCTTGACCGCATCCGTTAAGGACAGGCCCTTCGTGGAAGTGTCATCGATTTTTGAAATCAAATCTCCGGCACGAATGCCGGCTCGTGCCGCAGGCGTATCCTCAATCGGCGAGATCACCTTGACCATCCCGTCTTCCGTACCCACCTCAAGCCCCAAGCCACCAAACTCGCCCTGTGTCGAGCTTTGCATTTCTTTAAACGCATCGGCATCCAAATAGGCGGAGTGCGGGTCGAGATCCGCCAACATCCCGGCGATCGCGCCGCTGATTAATTTTTTATCGTCGACGGCCTCAACATAATTATTTTTGATGGCCGAGAACACACTTGAAAATTGGCGCAGCTCGTCTAGCGGCAAAGGCGAACCGCGCTGTGCGACAGCGCTGATGCCTAGGCTCAACAGCACCCCGGCCACGATGCCGGCCGAAACCAAGCCAAAACTACGTAATTTGCGAGTGCCCATGCACATTCCTGAATTCAAAGTCGTTAACGCGGAAAACTAGGCAACAATAAAATCATCGCGCCAGATAGGCTGTCGGATCGACGGCGGCACCACGGTGTCTGATCTCGAAGTATAGGGCCGAATCCACTTGCCCACCCGTACTTCCCGCCAAGGCAACCGTCTCCCCGGCGCGGACCGTATCGCCCACCTGCTTAAGCAAGCTTTGGTTATAGGCATAGACGCTGAGATACTCTTGCCCATGATCCACGATCAAAAGATTACCAAAGCCTCTGAGCCAGTTTGAATACACCACGGTGCCGGCCCCGACGACCTGCACCGCCGCCCCGGCATCGGCACGCACCAAAATGCCGCGCCAGACGCCACCTTCGGGACGATCTGTCCCAAACCGAGCCATCACGGTCCCACGGACTGGCCAGCGCACACTCTTTGGCAATCCCTTACCCGCAGCGAGGGATGCCGTCTCTGGGTCGGCTTGGGTCGAGCGTCCGGCTTGAGCCGCTTGCTCAGCCGCCTGTTCGGCAGCCTGACGGCGCTTATCTGCCTCCGCTGCGCGCTGCGCCTGCTCCTTGCGGGCCAACTCAAGTTTGCGCGCCTCTTGTGCACGACGCTCAGCCTCAGCCGCCGCCTGCTGGGCAGCCTTAAGCTGTCCATCCAGATCTGAAATTAAACCGGCCAAGCGCTTTTCATCTTGTCCGAGTCGCGTCGCTTCAGCACGCTGGGCTTGCATTTGCCCTTCGATACGGGCAAGAATGGTCGCGCGCTCCTTTTTTTGCGCCTCAAGCGCCTCCTTTTGTTGCGTGGTTTCACTCACGAGCCGGGCAACATCTTTTTGACGGGCGTCTGCCTGCGCTTCGAGCTGAGCTAAACGATCGATGTCCTTCTTGAGCGCTGTCACTGCATCAGCACGCGCCTTCGAGACGTAGTCCAGGTAGGCTAAATTACGCCCGAGTTCCTGAGGATCGTCGCCCGACAGCAGGGCGGACCACGGTGACAAGCCGCTTGAATACTGCTTACGTAACTGATCGGACAGCTCGTCGCGTCGCACACTTAGGGTGTGCTGCTGACGCGTAATTTGACGTTGCAAACTCTCTAGCTCGGTTTGGGCTTTTTTAAGATCGGCCGCAAGCTCAACGATCCGCCGTGAAATCTGGGAGATCGCGGTTTCAGACACCTTCAGCGCATCTGCAGCTTCCTTGCGATCAGCCTCGCGGATGTCGAGCTCTTTTTGCACAGCCTGAATACGCCCGCGCAAATCCTCCCTCTGACGCTGCGCTTGCGTCTGCCGGGCAGCGATATCTTCGGGATTGGCAAACGCCGCAGCCGCACCCCCAAAAAGGCTAAGGGCGCCACACAACCAGATGGCAATACGCCGCTTGATCACGCTTTCTTGGCTTTCCCTTGTGCCGCTACCGCCGCCATCGCTGCTTCAATTTCCGCGGGATCGCCCAGGTAGTAATGTCGGATTGGACGCAAATCTTTGTCTAACTCGTACACCAGGGGCTGACCTGTCGGGATATTGAGGTGGACAATATCGTCATCAGACACGTTGTCCAAGTGCATGATCAACGCCCGCAAGCTATTGCCATGCGCGGCGACCAGCACCCGACGGCCCGCTCGTATTGAGGGCGCAATCGTCTCATCCCAAAAGGGCAACACGCGCGCCACGGTGTCTTGGAGGCATTCCGTAGCAGGCAGTTGCTGAGGGGTCAGCTTGGCATAACGTGGATCAAACCGGGGGTGGCGCGGATCATCGAGCGCAATAGGGTTAGGCGCTATTGCGTAAGCGCGGCGCCAAATCAGCACCTGCTCATCGCCATACTGGGCGGCCATCTCCGCTTTGTTGAGTCCCTGCAAGTCTCCGTAGTGGCGCTCATTTAAGCGCCAGTTGTTGTGAACCGGCAAATACATCGTATCCATGGCGTCGAGCGCAATCCACAGGGTACGAATCGCGCGCTTGAGAACCGACGTAAAAGCCACGTCAAAAACATAGCCTTTTTTCTTAAGCAGCTCTCCGGCGCGACGCGCCTGGTCGCGGCCCGCCTCGGTCAAATCGATGTCCGTCCAACCGGTGAATCGGTTTTCGAGGTTCCATTGGCTTTCGCCGTGACGCATTAAGACTAATTTATACATGGCAGACACAGGTTAAAGTGTAGTTAAAGCACCATTTTATAATTGTCTTTGTCTTTACAACCAGTCGACCCTTTTTTTGGGGCTAAACCGCCTCTTTTGGACACACCGTGGATTTCTTTTCAGATCAAAACAATCTCCTTTTAATCGGCATCGCGCTTGGCTCGGGGCTCGCGTTGGCGTGGCCCATGATTCAACGCAGCCGCGGCGGCGCTACCGTGAGCAGCACCCAAGCCGTACAAATGATTAACCATCAAGGCGCGGTTTTACTTGATACGCGCTCAATCGAGGCGTTCCAGGGCGGGCATATTCCCCAGGCGCGCCATGCCCCCTTGGCCGACATTGAAAAGAAGGCGGCTAGTCTTGCCAAAGACAAACCACTGATCCTCGTCTGCGAGATGGGTCGCAGCGCCATCGACGCGGCCTCTCGCTTGCGCGCACAAGGCTTCACGGCTGTCAGCGTGCTGGACGGCGGCGTCAAGGCTTGGTCTACCGCTGGCCTCCCCCTCACGACTAAATAACGGAGTCACAACATGAACAAAGTTGTCATGTACACCACGGGTTACTGCCCCTACTGTTCACGTGCAGAGATGCTGCTCACGCAGCGCGGTGTCGCTGAAATTGAAAAAATACGCATCGATGAGGATACCGAACAGCGCTCGATCATGATGGAGCGCACTGGGCGCCGCACTGTTCCCCAAATTTATATCGGCGACACCCATGTCGGTGGTTTCGACGACCTGTCCGCGCTCGATCGCGACGGGAAGTTATTGCCTCTGCTCAACGGGTAAGCTGCCGCGCTTTACCCATTCTTTCTTTCTCCCTTTTGTCTCTGGATCCTTTATGTCTGACCAAAACGCCCAAGCCGAAAACGCGCCCTCCTTCAATATGCAGCGCGTCTATCTCAAGGACCTATCCCTAGAGATGCCCAACGCTCCAAATATATTTCTGGAACAAGACGCGCCAGAAGTTGAGGTGGCAATCAACGTGGGTGGTCAAGCGCTTGCCGAGACCGTTTACGAATCAACCGTGACGGTCACCGTCACAACGCGCATTAAAGACAAGGTGCTGTATTTGGTGGAAGCCACACAGGCGGCAATTTTTGAAATTGCCAATATCCCTGCTGAGCAGCTTGATCCGATCATGGGCATTGTGTGTCCCACGATGCTGTATCCCTATTTGCGCGCAAACGTGGCCGACGCTATTACGCGCACCTCTTTGCCACCCCTGCATCTGGCTGAAGTGAATTTCCAAGCCCTGTTCGAGCAGCGCCTTGCGCAAGCTGCGCAAGAAACGGGCGCGGCCGGTGCTGGCAAGGAGTCAGGTTTAATCCTGCCTCCGGGCATGACGCGCCAGTAACGCGCCGAACACATCTTGCCCATGCTCGCAGCTAACGCCCACACAGGACCCGTTGCAGTGCTAGGCGCGGGTGCCTGGGGAACGGCACTAGCAAATATCGCTGCCTCCCATCGCAGCACAGCGCTTTGGGCGCGCGATAGTCGGGTTGCCAATGAGCTTCGTACCAAACATACTAACCACCGATACCTGCCCGACATAGCGCTACACGCATCGCTACGGGCGACCGACGACCTAAGCAGCGCGCTCGAACACGCCTGCAGCGACTCTGCCACTGGCTTGTTAATTCTCGCCGTTCCACTTGCAGGGTTGCGGGCTCTCTGTGAGCAACTGACCGGGGCCCTTGCGCATCGAACCGATCGGATCGCCGGAGTCGTTTGGACGTGTAAAGGACTAGAAGCCAACAGCGGGCAACTGCCGTCTGACATTGCACAAGAAACATTACTCTCTTCGTTAACGATCGCAACGGGCGTTCTCTCTGGCCCCTCCTTCGCGCGCGAAGTCGCGCAAGGCTTGCCCGTCGCACTCACCGTCGCAAGCCCAAGCGCAGAGCTTCGTTCGAACTGTATCGCTGCGCTACACGGAGGCCCTGTGCGCGTCTACGCGAGCGATGACGTCGTGGGTGTTGAGGTAGGCGGGGCATTAAAAAACGTGATGGCAATCGCCTGCGGTATCGGCGACGGACTCGGGCTTGGCACTAACGCGCGCGCCGCCCTCATTACGCGAGGCCTCGCAGAAATGACGCGCTTTGGTGAGGCACTCGGCGCTCGGCAAGCGACGTTCTATGGCCTGACTGGGCTCGGAGATCTCGTGCTGACTGCAACGGGTGATCTGTCACGCAATCGACAGGTCGGTCTCGAGATTGGCCACGGGCGCTCCTTGTCCGAAATTCTTGCCAGCGGCTTGACGGCCGAGGGTGCGCGTTGCGCACAGGCCGTATTACTGCGCGCGCGCTCGTTAAAGGTCGACATGCCTATTACCCGAGCAGTGTGTGAAGTTTTATTTCAAGGCGTTTCCCCAATCGACGCCGTCACGCGCTTACTCGCGCGCGAAGCGATCATGGAGTAAGGCTGTGCGTTCTTTCATCACGATGTGCAGTGTGCCCACCCTGAGCAACATGGCTCGCATGCTGGTGCTCAGCTGTACGCTGATGCTTGGCGGTCTTTCGAACCTCGTGAATGCCCAGCAAGCTTGGCCACTTGAGCGCGCGATTCATCTCATCGTTCCCTTTCCTGCTGGCAGCTCGCCAGACCTGCTCGCACGCCTGTTGGCTACGCCTTTATCAAAGACGCTCAACCAAAATATCATCGTCGAAAACAAACCCGGGGCAGGTGGCAATATTGGTACCCGCTTGGCCGCGCGCGCGGCACCTGATGGTTACACACTGCTCTACACCATCAACGGGCCGCTCGTCACGGCCGCAACGCTTTATAAAAAAACACTCGGCTACGATCCCTTTAAAGATCTCGCTCCCATCACACTGGTTGCGACCAGCCCTAACGTACTCGTTGTCAATGCGGCTTTCCCGGCCACCACGATCTCTGAGTTTGTCGCGCACGTGAAATCCAAACCGGGCGCTGCAAACTATGGCTCTGTCGGGCCTGGTAGCGCATCGCATCTAGCGATGGAGCTCTTTAAACACCGGGCTAGTGTAGACCTGGCCCACATTCCGTACCCCGGCTTTCCTCAAGTGATGACTGCGATGATGGGTCAAGACATTCAAGCTGCGTTCATGGTTCCAGCCATTGCCATGACGCAAGTTAAAAGCGGA
>Ga0209550_10001562_pt1 | contig 21967 bp, 17 predicted proteins | sample LauGreSuBDMM15SN_2_FD_187567 | JGI IMG/M metagenome (GOLD analysis project Ga0209550, IMG submission 187567) | Freshwater lake microbial communities from Lake Michigan, USA - Su13.BD.MM15.SN (SPAdes) (version 5) | ecosystem: Environmental > Aquatic > Freshwater > Lake | place: Lake Michigan... | reverse complement strand
TGGTATTTTGCTTTCTTTTAAATTCTGTATTGTGTAAATATTGTTTTGATAAATTTTCTTTAAATTCTTTAATAAAATAGGTTTTCTCGGAGCACGAGGCAATTTTATTATTTCTTCATCAACATTTATTTCAACATCAGTAACTTCCGTTGGAAACGTATAAATAGATTCTGGTTTTTCATTATGTTGAACGGGTTCTAATTTTTCTGGATAAATATGTGAAACACCTGTCAATTCAACGTCACCCCAGACCTCATCTGGGTTCTCACCACCGTCCATAAAATCTCCAGAAACGCTATCCTTATCGTCTTCGTCTTCTTCCAATGCGCCGTTATTAAATATACTAGAATCGTCTTCTAATAACGAAACATCCGGGTTCTCTGATACTTCTGGATCTATTACTATTTCAGGTCTCTCGACAAATTGCTTCTTTAAAAAATAACTGTTATAAAAGACATCCAAATAATTTTTTAAATGGTCGTCTATCTTTGAACCAAATGTCAGGGTTCTAGATGGCGGCATCTCTAACAACATGTGTTTCAAAATTAAAATCTGCATTATAAGCAATTCATTATTAATATGTCCTCCCTTAGAAATTTCAACCGGATAAATCTCTGTCAATTTATCATATGTAATATTGTCAACGGTTTCCTTACTAAAAATAAAAGATGACTCATCTGGGAAAAAGTGTTTCCATATCCCTAGTTTTATAAACATTCCTCTTGTTAATGTAGTAATTAGATTATTGTGAACTCTTACGGTAGATTCGGTTGCTGCAACATTTACTCTCGCTTTACGTTCAAAATTTGGAATGCTTTCTTCTTCTCCTTCTTCCTTAGCGGGTGGTAATAATAACGATGGCAATACCGTTCCCTGTTCAGGAAACCTACCAAGAGGTGTTTCAATAGGAAGCCCTCCTATTTTTTCTAATCTACCATAAAACGCACCAATGCTTTCGCTATTTAAAAATAATAAATAATAACGTGTAAACTGACGCAACATATTTGGAGAATTGAGAATCGCTAATGGGTCTTGTTTAAAATCGCCGTTTGTCTTTTCAAATGTGTCAATGAGAGCCCTTTTTAATACTAAAAACATATCTTCAAAAAATGAGTATTCCACGGAAGACTCGCGAAATTGCCTAAAATCTATTATAATCTGGTCCAACGAACATAGAATGGAATTATACATAGCTGCATTATTCACAATTTCCTGTGTTAACGGTTCTTTAATTTTTTTATATAATTCTATAAACTCGGGGGACTCAACGTCGTCTTCACCATATCCCAAATAGCTAACTATAAATGAGTTTAAACCAGAATAAAATGATAAAAAATCAGCGTTTGTTTCGAAATGATGTATTGCAGTTTGCATAGGATCGCTATCAACTGAATTCTGCAAGTCTAGTGCGGCATTTGAAATAGTTTTAACATTTTGAATTTTTTTATTTTGATTTAATCCGACAGTTTTCATTAACCTATTTTTAGCAGTATAAAGCTTCTTTGGTATGACAGACGGTCTTTTTTGTCTTTTAATAGTTTGTCGATGTGCATGATAACTTTCGCCACCATATCCAGTGGGAAGCGACTCCTCAAACTGTCGATTGTATGTCAAGAAACCATTTGTTTTTGATGATAAACTAGAATCTTCAAATTGATTGTCATCATATAAACTTACCTCACCGAATCCGCCGACTTCATAGCAAAACATTTTATAGGTAGGGTCCACTATTCCCAAATTAAGTTTCAATAACAAATCGTATGTTTTAATCTTAATTTTTTTTCCGTTTTCATCGAGTTCTCCAGAATCAACCTCTCCTTTGAATATTCGCTTATGCATACTAGCCAAGTTATAATCATGGATAAAATCGTGTAAAAAAATGCTTAAACATAACAAAATCATATCTTCTTCTCGGTCAAACGGAACGTCTATTTTTTCAATTTCTTTATTAAATGTTTGTTTCGCCTTCAACCCTACATCAAGTATACTTTGTGATTTTGGCAAACCAGTTTTTACTAAATCCATATTATTATTAAAACAAGACTATATATATTAGTTCTATAAAAATTAATATATATTATAAAATGCCATCCACTTGGACCCCTGCTTGCATCTACGCTGCTGACTTTGACGCCTCTCACGTCCTTCAAAAACTTCTCTTGGAAGCCGGTGAATTAAGTAACATACCAGCTTTCGATGATATGATTGAATTCACCATGGAGGCCTCTTTAGCTCAAAACTTTTTTCGCTACATCTCCGATGATCGCGATCACAGTGACAATCTGTTAGATGATGTACTATTCCGTCTTTACCGCGCACAAAACGTAATTGACGACGAACATCCATTCGGAGATAACTTCTTGGACCGTATGGCATGCGTGTCAACAACAAAATACACCACACAACTACATAAAAGTTTACCAGATAATCAAAATAGACATGTTGCATTATCGTTATTTGGAACAGAATTAGCTGCTGATTTATTTGAAAATGAAGCTATTGTCCGCGCAAACCTAGAGGCGAAAATTAAACTAGCGTTAAAAACTAAGGTTAACCAATGGTGCGACCGTGATGAAGATGAAGATGAAGAATATTTAAACAAGGCGGATGAAGTAGATAACCCTGCTCGCACGATATTAATGCATCTTTTTGCTCATGAATCAAGACGCTTTTCCGTTTTACGCAGAGTTCCTTTATCACTAACTCCAGAGAAGACTAAAGACTTGAACAGCAGAGAGTTCTACATGCCTTTAACTTCAGGTGACTCTATTGTATTTATTGTACGCGTAGAAGTTGACCCACAACAATCAGGTATTATTCAATCAGGAGCCACTATTCCAGATGTTGTTTATTTATTAAAAGCAAACCTTGTAGGTGATGATGTCTGGAATGATAATACCATTAAAGGTCTTTTATATGATGAATTTGCAACTTCAAACGCAGATGCAGTTGCTAAGTTGGCCTTACTACAAACCGCAGCTTCTACTAAGTCAGCTAAGCAATTATTATTAGACGCCGCTGTGTCAGCTTACCAAACAACCGCTAGTACAGGGAACAGGGACGCTTTGACACTAGCTCAACAAGCTTTAGAAGATGCACACATTCTTTTTGAAACAAGAAAGGCTAATTTCAAACAGGCAAAACAAACCACAATTGGTGCCGCAAATGCCGTATTACCAACAACAGATAGAGAAGGTAATACATATTCAATTCTTCTAGAGACTTCGTCTGACCCAGCGAAGACAAAAGCGCAAATGCTTACTTCATATGCATCAGCTCTTGTCTACACCGCCTAATAAATTTCAATATTAAATAAAAAAATAATAATACAATATTATTATTTTTATGCTCTTAAGTTTGGATTGATACACAATTCTTGACTCGGGAATATATCTCCTGACATACATTTGTCATTTACCCCTACTTCAGCGCAACTGCGATATCCACGGTCTTCGCCGATAAAGCACCATCCCGCTTTCGAACTAGAGGCTTCATGGGGCGAATAGTCTGGGTTTTCTTCTGGCACTTTGGCATTATTTAACGCGTTATGTAATGCATTCACGTTTCCTTGTGTTCCTGTTGTTCCTGTTGTTCCTGTTGTTCCTGTTAAAGGCTGACTTTTCATGCTGCTCTGTGCGCTATTTGGCGTAATATCTTGGACCGCAGTAAGTCCCGCATTCACTGCGGATGCCGTGCCACTGACTACCGCCTTGGCGCCCTCTGCAGATACATCTATGGCTTGTCCGGTGACTGCTACAGTTGTGCCGAAAATCTTTTCTATTAAAGGGGCAAAAAAGTTGGTAATATCTTGAGTCCCTTTGGCTAAATACACAAAAATATTGAACCCTAAAAATGCTAAAATTAAAACAATCAGTAACCATGTGGTCACATTAATGTTTTTCAAAAAGTCAAAAAATCCTCCGTCGCTTCCTAAAGATGACCCACTCGAAGAAACGCTGGATTGTATTGGCGAACTAGAAGATATACTGGGTTGTAATATTGAATCGGTTAAACTATTAGAATTAGAATTTTCCATTATAATAAAAATATATATAATTATTTTTTATTATACACCGAAGACTCTATGAAATCATAACATTTTATAGACAAATCAAAGAAAAATATTCGTGCATACAACTTATTTGAAGGACAGTAAATATAAGAATTGATTCAAATCCCCTAAAATGGTATCACGAATATTAAACAAATCGTTATTCGACATTTTTTTCATGGCTTTATTATCATTTAAACCTACTAAATATCCTTTAAAGCCTTCGATTTCTCTCTTTAAAGCCTCCGCTGAACTTAAATCCACCAATCGAATATGTTTATGACTCATTAAATCGGTTCTTACTCCAGATTTTCCTAAAAGCACTTCCACAAAACTATCCATGTTGGCATTTATTTTGGTGTATAATTCATCGGTTGCCTTATGAGTCGCGTAACTCGTGGTCTTCCAATGATATAATTTCACCATTAAAAGCATTTCTAAAAACACTACCGTAATCTCTTTTTGGAAGGCGGATAAAGAAGAACTATTGGAAGAAAAGATTCTACGTGTGCCTTTTCCCTTATTCTCTCGTGGTCGTTTATGTGTCTTTGGCATATATACATATAACGCTTTAAAAAATTTTTGTGGAATTCTTTTATCTATATACGCGGCACAAAATTTGCCCCAAATGTGTTGAGGGTTTCCAATTTTTCAATCGTTTTCTCCAAATTAAACGCCTTGACATCCTTAAATAAGTATTCGGTTCCTGGAGACACTTCGTTTTTCTTAATTTGCTTATACACTAAATCGATTTTTTTTAAAATATTCGCCAATATTTCTTGTTGCGACGGTCGAATGATTTCCTCGCTATTGGTAATATTTTCACACAATAACGCAATCGCAAAATACAATATATTTCGCCTTTTCTTTTGACAGCCACTCGAATATTTCAAGCTGAATAATGTTAATAAGGATTCCATTGTTTTTTGTACAAATTTGGACCGTTTTTTAGCTTCGCATAAGAACAAATCCCATACAATCCAAACAATATCTTTTTGTAACTTGGTGTCGACTTGGACAAAGGTTCTTCGTTCGCATGAAATCTTTTCTCTCTTATTTTTACATATGGTTTCAAATTCCATAATCCATTCTAACCAATAACAAGCATTCATGGCGTTTTTGCTTTCTTCTGAAATATTAAAGGCAATTTCATTTACCGCAGGAAATAATTCCTTGGGGTCTTCGGACAAAAATATAGAATGCGCATACGTATTGCTAGCTGCCTTAAATTTATCTCTCATTTGTGTCATATCAAAATCCGCTAATTTGATTTTAATAATGTCGAAACTGTGCTTACGTTTCGCATCACATAAAACACACATGATTTCGCAAAATAAACGTCGTATTTTTTCATTATTCCTCATGCGCAATTCATTATCGGAATATCCATTATTCACAATATCCTTAAAATGTTTGATTCGTAATTCTAAATAAGCCGCTATTTTAGGGTTTCCTAAATGAATATGTTTGGTGTAAAAAAACAAGATGGTTTCCCATAAATCGCCATAGTGTCCAGCACATATCAATTCCGCACTCCAATAACACGCTGGTTCTATTTTTGAATTTATTAAACTATTTAGCAATTCTTTTTTTACGTCCGTTTTTTTAAATTTGGAAAAGGAAATGCCTTTAAATTCGCCAGCATTTCTTATATCATTTATTTCGGATTCACTCATATAATAAAAATTTATACAAAAAAAATAACAATATTACATATAGATAGATGAAATTACTTAAATCAATGACTCATTTTTATAACAAATTGTCGAGTTTTGGGAAAATATTGGTTTTCACTGCCATCCTATTAACCATAATTGTATTTTTTAAATACGTGAATCCAGTGAAGGAGGGTATGATAAATACGACGGATAAAATTTCGTATAAAGAAGGAATTGCCATGTATGATGACTTTTATGCAAATATTTATGATTATTTAGTTTACAATAGCATCAAAAATGATTATGAAGTGGGAACGATTTTAAATAGCAGTAGTCCATCGGAAACCAGTGTCATTGCCGATATTGGTTGTGGCACGGGACATCATGTGGCGAATTTATCTGCGAATAATTTAAAAGTGATTGGTATTGATATATCACCGGCCATGATTCAAAAGGCCAAAGAAGAACATCCTAACGCGTCGTTTCAAGTGGGCGACGCTATGGATAATCGTCTATTTAAATTGAATTCGTTGACGCATATTCTATGCATGTATTTTACCGTTTATTATTTCAAAGACAAGCGCCATTTTTTCGATAATTGTATGGAGTGGTTAATGCCAGGCGGATTTTTAATTGTTCATTTGGTGGACCGCGAGACTTTTGACCCTATATTGCCTCCAGGAAATCCTTTATATGTAGTCTCTCCACAAAAGTACGCGAAGGAACGAATCACCCAAACAAAAATAACCTTTAACGATTTTGTTTATTCGGCGAATTTTAATTTAGATAAGGAGAATGATATGGCTACTTTTGATGAAAAATTCAAGTTCAATGATGGTCGTGTGCGTAAACAACAACAAAGATTATATATGGAGGATACTAGCGCCATTGTGAATAGTGCGCAAGATTGCGGTTTTATTTTACAGGGCAAAATTGATTTAGTGAAATGTGCGTATGAACATCAATACTTGTATATTTTTGTGAAACCATCGTAAATGGTTGCCATCTAATATCGTTTGAACTTTCTTCTAGTCTTGCGACCTTTTCTTCTAGTCTTGCGACCTTTTCTTCTGGTGTTGCGACCTTTTCTTCTGGTGTTGCGACCTTTTCTTCTGGTCTTTCGTTTTCTTTTAGACCCTCCGTCTACTGCTTCAAAATCAATGATGTTAGGGTGTTTGAATTCTTGAAATTGTTTAGCGCTTAGACTTTTTTCCAATATGACATCTCTGGATTCACTATTTACTAAATCCCAGTTCTCTTCATCTTCAAAAAAAGTTTCCACTTTTTGTTTGATTTGTTGTTGGTTCCAACATTCTTTTCCGTTTTGTTGCAAAATATTACAATATTCTTCTATATACGTTAATACTTGGTGTATACTTGGGTTGTAGTCTCTCGTGAATTTATCATTGGTATCATTGACGTTTATTTGAATCGCATTCACCATATGGTCTTTATTTTTTATGGCAAAAGGGAATAAAAATCGGTCTAAATTATAGTCTTTATCGTCTTTATTCATAGTATCTTGGGTTTCGTTGGCTTTTTTATTTTGTTTGTTGGCAAATACAGAACTCATATATTATGCCTAGATTTTTAATCCACTTTTCCACTTTTAGAAAAAGTGGAGCAAAAGACAATAAATAAAAAGAAAACAAAAGACATAAACAAACGACTACATTATTGTATATTCATGGAAGAATTACCGTCGAGTGTATTTTTAAAAGTTGGCGCGTCTATGGTGGCAGCGGGGTCTGAACCAGAGTTTACCAGCGACGTTTTTATTGAAATTTCCAAAAACAGCCATATCAAATACGAATATGATAAAGAGAAAAAAGCGCTCATTTGCGATAGAGTTTTACATACCCCATTCAAATATATATTCAATTATGGTTTTATTCCCAATACGTTAAGCGCGGATGGTGACCCTATTGACGTGGTGGTTATCATGGACGATGAATTAGTTCCTGGATGTTATATCAATTGTAAAATGTTGGGTTGTTTAGAAACACACGATGACAAAGGCGATGACCCCAAACTAATCATGTGTCCAGCAAAAAAGGTCGACCCCACGTATTCATTATATAATGATATAAGTGATATCAATTCATATACGAAAGAGAAAATCAAATATTTCTTTACGCATTATAAGGATTTGGAAGGTAAAAAAGTAGACATCGGTCAATTCATGAATAAAAAAGAAGCAGTAAAAATTTTCGAAAACAGCGTAAAAAGATATTACTGTAAACACGAATAATTACGAATTATTTTCCACCTTTTAACAATGAGTTTAGCAGGCCAAATTAAAACCAATAGGTATGATATGTTAGAACATCTATCATACATATTATTTTTCGGAGTACTTATCATATTCATCATTTATATTTATATTAAATGTAAATACGGTTTTTGGGTCATGCAACCAGTATTTCACATTTACGATTTCGGTTATATGTTAAAATCACCTGGTATCATAAACGATTATTTGCCTGAAAAAAACAAATACACTAATTTTAAAAATATAGAAACCATTGTATTCGCCGAGCTTACGTCATTTCAAATACAGCGGTTCGTAAGTTTAATTCGAAACCATTATTTACAAAACAACGACAATATTTTTTCACCGCTCTCCGAAAACATTGTTCCCTATTTAACAGGGCATAATGCTAAAACGTTTGTTTCTTTTTATAATGAAGACAATATACTCATGGACTTAAAAAAAGGCACTAGCGTTACCGAGAAAAAGGTGGTAGGGGCGATGACCAGTAGACCTGTATATGTGGTCATCAATAATGGTGATAAAGAAGCGAAATTTTGTGCTTATTATGTAGATTATTTATGTGTGGACAAGTTTCATAGGAAGAAAGGGATTGCACCCCAATTGATACAAACCCATCACTACAATCAACGACACGTAAATAAAGACATTGTGGTTTCCATATTTAAGAGAGAAGATGAATTGACTGGAATTATACCATTGTGTGTTTATTCGACGTATGGGTTTCCGGTGACTACGTGGACAAAACCCGTTGAACTTTCTGGCGAATATAAATTACTGGAAATCAATGCACAGAATTTCCACTTTTTGTTTAGTTTCATAAGAGAACATAGTAAGAAATTTGACATTGTCATTCATAATGAACTTACAAATATTATTGAACTCATCAAGACCAAAAATATTTTTATTTATACGATTATCGTGGATGATACTATTATTTGTGCGTATTTTTTTAGAAAATCGTGTGTGCAAGTTGAAAAGGGTATGGAAGTGTTGAGTTGTTATGCGTCTATATCTAATACGGATGATGACATCTTTATTCAGGGATTCAAAATAAGTTTTTGGAAAATTGCCGCTGAAAATTATTTTGGCTTTGCAGCTATTGAAGATATTTCAGATAATTATATTTTTATAAATAATATAAAAGAGCGGACGAAACCGTTGATTGTAAGCCCTACTGCATATTTTTTTTATAATTTTGGCTATCCAACTTTTCAGTCGAACAAAGTATTTATCCACCTTTAATCCACCTTTGGAAAAGGTGGAGCCAAATCCATATCCACCTTTGGAAAAGGTGGAGCCAAATCCACTTTTAATCCACCTCCACTTTTGAAAAAGTCCAAAGTACTTCCACGAAGCTTAAGCCGTTGCGGAGCAAAAACCACACCCACTTTTATAAATGTTGAGCAAAATCAACACCCACTTTTAGCGAAGGTTTTGCTCCACTTTTCCCAAAAGTGGATTTGGCTCCACCTTTTCTAAAGGTGGATTTATTTGCCGTCGCCACTATCGCTTTTATCGCTTTTATCGCTTTTATCGCTTTTCTCTGGCGGCTCATCATCTTCACTGTTTGCGCATTTCTGGCAAAATTTGCCTAATTCAGCGTATTTTTTTCTCTGTTCTTTATTTAATCTTCTTGATTTGCGTAACAATTGGTTTGTTAAATTCAACGTTTTCATATCCTCTTTTATCTCATGTGGAGGAACAAATATTTCTGGGCCATGCTCCAATAAAAATATTTGATTTCTTTTATTATAAAATAAGACCGGGTTTTCTTCTTCGTCTACTTCAATAATTCCACATGTGCAATATTCAATATGCTCCACATCCTCACCTTTTTTACATCTGGTATCTAAATTATCTACATCATTTATATATTCTTCAAAAAAATCTTGCGCTTGGTCTTTGTTATTAAACATAAAAATTTTGGGCGGATTTATGGTTATAGAGGTTAAACGAATTTTGGCTGTTTCATCTTCGAAATATTGAAAATCATAGCAACCTTCGTGTTTGTTATGCACTATAATATATTTTACCATCTAGTTATTATAATATAATAATGACTTTGGTTTAAATCCTTTTACATTATATTTATTTTACACCGAATAAATATAAAATATTTTGGTTAACGGACATATTTACCTGCTCTCACAAAGGAATCCGCAATAAAAATAATGAAAATTCCTAAAAAGGAATATAAAACCACTTCTTCTGTTACATTGTTGGTTCTCTCGTCTTGTTGGTCTTCCAAAAGCGTTATCATATAATTTAACTTCTGTAATAGGATATCTGGGCTAGATGATGTATCAAGGGTGTTATTATAGTTCACTTGGTTATAATATGATTTATTCGCAATGTTTTTTTGAGGGGCGTATCCTGGTATAACACGTTTATAATATTCGTCGTTTGTTTTAGCATCACCATAATTGCTGTAATCATTTAAATCCAAATTATCACTAGCTTCAAAATTTGGTTGTGGCGCTCTTCCTAATGTTCTAAACATTACGTCATTATTGGAAGTCATATTCATCATATTTTCTTGGTCTGGTTTTCTAGGGATGGTTTTTTGAACACCTGCTGATTCGGCTTTCGGTGGTGGATTAAAGGCGCCATTATCGTCATCATCGTCATTGTCTAAATTGTTGTGTATTTTTTCTAAAACAGAATTCACTTTATTTGTGTCGAAATTTTCTTTGGTATGCATTTTTTGTGTTCTATTATGCGCGCGTCGTTTTTTATTTATTATATTATTATCTGAATTATTGTTATATGATTCTATATTTTCATCAAATGGGGCTGCAAACATTGCTAAAGACATTCTCTTATTAAAAATTTAGATAATAATTTGTAAAAGAGTCTGAAAATAAAAAAATAGGAAAAAAATTATATAAGACTATTTTATATATGAACTTTAAGTTGGTTAGTAAACATAATATGGGGGCTGTTGCTACTTTGCTTCTGGTTGTTTTATTGAGTCAGTCCAGAGTCTTTCATTTTTTAATAGATACTGCTTTAGGAAGAGCTTTATTAATTCTTTTTATTTTAGGAATAAGTTATATCCATAAAATTTTTGGAGTTGTTGCCGTTTTCTTTATTATCATTATGTTTAACCATAGCAGTATAGGGTTAATGGAAGGTTTTACTAGTACCGAAAAAGACCCGAAAGCAGAGAAAGACCCGAAAGCAGAGAAAGCCCCGAAAGCGGAAAAAGCTCCTAAAGCGGAAAAAGCTGCTAAGGCGGAGAAAGCTGAAAAAGCTACTAAAGCAGAAAAAGCAGAAAAAGAAAGCTTTGTTGGTCGTGAAGGGTTTAATATGATTGATAGAGAAGGCACCATGTTAAGAGGAAAACGCTCCAGCGAAGTACCTGTCTTCTCTAGCGCTCGCAAACAAAACGACGATGATGTAGAGCCAACTGATAAATCAGCATTTAATAGCTCGTATGCATCATTTTAGATATAACGTAAAGGAGTAAATTACAATTCTGGCGTAAAAATATTTACCAACAAATATATATGAAGCAATTTTTATATATTTGTTTGATGTGGCTCATTATTATTGGGTTTGCGTATTTTAATACATTACAAAGTGTAGAGCATTTTACCCCAAAAATACGCGCGTTTTATCGTCCCATTGCTCGAAATACACGTATCGTAGGGGAAGGGTTCTACAATAAGGCATCCACAAACATTTCTAATTTGTTTAGAAAATTTGGCATTCTATAAAATTGTAAAAAAAATAATAATATGTTATTTTAGTAATGTCCAATAATCAAACAAATAAGGTAAGTCAAAGTAATAATACAAGTCATGGCAATACAAGTCATGACAATCCGAACATGCCATTTCAATTTGGCGGAAAATCATCTATCTTTACCCCCTTAACTAATAACGTTTCATATTTGAATCATCATATTATGTATTTAAATAACAGCAAGTTTTTTGCCGGCGTAATTATGATTCTTCTGAACGTTGGCTCAAAATTTATTACGATTCAATTTAGCAAATCAACCGAAGAGTATATGAAATGGTCCGTCAGTAAACAACTCTTAGTATTTGCGATGGCATGGATGGGTACACGTGATATTTATACCGCTCTAGGTTTAACTGCCGTATTTACCATTTTATCTGAATACTTGTTCAACGAAGAACATCCCTTGTGCGTTGTCCCTCATCGTTATAGAGTTCTACACAAGTTAATTGATACGAACGAAGATGGGGTGGTCAATGAAGCTGAATTATCCGCCGCAATTGCGGTATTAGAAAAATCAAAGAAAGAGAAACAGCGTAAGGCGCAAAAAGAGGCGTTCTCTAAATTTGATTTTCAAAAATATAATTTTGAAGAATAGTTAGGTTGTCGTGTATTACGTAGACCATGTTATATATTTTCACATTTCAAATATCATTATTTGTAATATATTTACAAATAATGATTTCTATCTTTGTTTTAGGGTCTTGTTTTGTAGATTGTTTTGTACATTGTTGTTTTTATTTTTAACCGTTTTTGTATAAATAGGAGGAATCACATATGGTTTTCCTATAAAATTAGCATATGCTTTTCTAATTGCATTCCATTTGTTTCTGCATTTTAAATTCGTCAATTGGTTAGGAGTTATACTTGTCCCTGGATATAATTCAATATCAACTGCTATATAATATGCTAATTGAGAAAGGTCAGATTCGTTATCTTTTTTTATCATATTTTGTGCTAAATAAGGACTATTTTTTTTGTTATAAGAGGGGTATGGGTTATAAGAGGGGTATGAGTTATAAGAGGGGTATGAGTTATAAGAAGGGTATGAGTTATAAGAGGGGTATGAGTTATAAGAGGGGTATGGGTTATAAGAGGGGTATGAGTTATAATTGTATGGTGCTCCACCTTTTATCGTAACAGACGGAGAATAAAACAAAAAATTATCAAAAAAATTCACAACATCTTTATTGGCTGGTTCTGTTTTTTTAAATTCTTGTATTTGAGTAAATGCATTATTAAATGAAGTCATAATTTCTGGTAATATTGTAAAAACAGATTTTTCGGCATCATTATATCTAATATATCTAGTAAAAATCAAAAATATTATATAAAGCGGTGGACACACTTCACTGTTTCTTTCGAAAATATTCCTTTTATTTATAATCGGTTTTTTATTACTATTAAATGATATTAACTCAAAATGATTGTTTTTCCAATATAAAAATAAATATTTATCCCAATCATCGTTATTTGTATATAAAAAAGGGATACCTAATATATTGTTTTGAATGGTGGATGTATTTTTTGGATGTGGGTAATTAGTAATAGTGATAATATTCAATTTTAGTTTCATACAGAGAGCATAAACGGCTACTTCGTTACCCCAATAATTCTTACTTAATATATAATTTTTAACATAAGGCTTATCTATAATTTTAAAAGGGTTTGTGTAATAGGGTGATGTATCATTTGGCACACTAGTAACACGGTCGATTAAAAAATTATCATGGGATACATATGTATTTTTTAAAAGGGTCATATAATCGTCAGGAGAAATACCAGTTGAATAATTATTTTTTAATAAATTTGCAAATTTAGTATTTAAATCTAGTAAATTATTGGGCGCTATATTTGTTAGATAATCGTCTATATCCCAAACGGTGTCAATATAATCGTATACCAATTCTCTCAAATATTTTTGTGTAAAAAGAGTTTTACCTGTTCCATATATTCCGCTTTGTATTTGATTATCATGATTTGCATAATTATAATAATTGATTGCGTCTGCAACTGCTAAAAAAAAACAATCTCCTCCAGCTTCATTGGTGGATACAGATAATCCATCGACGGTTTCATTATAAGCATTTATATTAATGTCATCCTTTGTGGTTAGGGTTTTAGCGTCAAATGAAGAGCCAATTTTTAAAATTCTATATATTATAATTTTTGCATTTACATCCAAAAATTTATATAAAAAATTTATCAAATTAAAATAATTAGCATTTTTGAAATATTTTTTTAATTCATTTGTAGAGTTTTGAGAAGGTTTTAATACATATTCAGGAACTATACTTTTTTTGGGGGTTGGTGCTACTGGTTTTGTTGTTGGTGCTACTGGTTTTGTTGTTGGTGCTACTGGATTTGTTGTTGGTGCTACTGGTTTTGTTGTTGGTGCTACTGGATTTGTTGTTGGTGCTGGTGGTCCAGGAGGTCCTGGAGGTCCTGGAGGTCCTTGCATTCCCTGTTTTCCCTCTTTTCCCTCTTTTCCCTCTTTTCCCAGAATTCCTCTTCCTACACCTTGCATCCCTGTATAATTTGCTCCATAAATCATTATAGGTGATAAATTCGATAACTGTTTTTTCCCACTTATGATATCCTCTTTCACAATAGTTGAGTATAAATATGGGTCTGCTACTTTTCTAGGGTCTATATTTATTTTTTGTTGTTTTGTATCTAGTTTCCAATCTCCAGCCGTCCATTGTATGTCACCAATTACGTAAGGTTGATTATTTATATATATGACAGATTTTTCAGTAAAAATAGAACTCAATGTAACTTTAATATTATTATCAATATAACCATATCGAGTAGCAAGATTTAAATTTTTGGCGAAATGTGCGTTATTTTGTGTAAATGTATAATTTATTAATGAATCAAATAAACCTTTATTAAAAAATTGTTTTTGTTGAATATCTTCAGGAGTTTTATCAACAATCGATTTACTCATTTTTATTAATGGATTAAAATAGACTGTATTATCATTACTATTTTTGATTATCATAGAAGGTTTAAATTTTATTTTTTGGTATCCAGGAATGCTTGTATTAATAGTAATATTTAATTCATTTGGTACAATACTCATACTTATAATAATAATATATTATTATGCAATGTTAAAATAAAAATTAAAATTGATTTCTTCTATTCTTAGAATACTAAATATAATAAAAACATATACAGCAACAAAAATAAATATATTATAACATAATTATTATGCAAATGACATCATTTATGCTTAAGATTGACAATTTAATTGAAGGAACGATAGAGAAAAGGCCTTCTAAAATCATAAAAACACCTTATGTAGCGGATATTATTCCATTTGGTTCTACCGTCTCGATTCTAGGTCACACAGCCTCTCTAGGTTGCTGCGGTTTGGCTGATGTAGGGGCATCTATTTTGATGGGCCCAGTCGTTTCTACACAAAAACAAAAAACACAAAAAACACAAAAAACACAAAAAACGGAACAAACGGAAGACGAAACAACAGACGAAAGTCCGCCATGTAAACGAAAATGTGCATACAGAGTATATTTATCCGTTATAAAAGAGCGAGGAAACGAAATCATCGTAGGAATACATCCTAAATTAGCCGAAGATTTGACCGAAACCGCTCTAAAAAATAATTTATTATCACGCCTCCTAAATGTGCAGCGATACAAAAGAGAGACCACTATTTTCGTAGAAGGTAAAGTTGATTCTCGTTTCGACTTTAGCGGCATTGACTGTAATGGTATCCCTTTCCTCATGGAGGTCAAAAATGTTCCTCTGGCCGACTACGAAGATATTACCGCAAAAGACCGCAAACATAAATGTTATGATGATCGAGCGCAAAATTCAAAGGTCGCCTATTTCCCGGACGGGTACCGAAAAAAAAGCACCGAGACTGTGAGTCCGCGCGCATTGAAGCACTTGCACGAACTTACTTTAGTGAAAAAAGAATCAAAAACACGTTGCATTATGTGTTATGTAATACAACGAACCGATGTAGAAAGTTTTCAACCATCTATTATCGACCCCTTATATAGAGAGGCATTTAAGGAAGCCATTGCTGGAGGGGTGGAAATTATTACAATGGTTGTGCAATGGAAGAAGAACGGTGAATCCTATTTTGTTAGAGATGATTTACCTGTGAATATGTAGATGTACGCGCCGTATGTGAAAAAGGTATACATATTTTTTTATGGAGATAATTTGAATTTATTTTATGTGAATTATATATCATACATATATGTCAAAAGGTTCATTAGGAAAAAAAAGTCCAAACAACTATTCCGCTTCTATATCTTGTGATAAGAAAGCTAGTCCAGAGTATAAAAGTCATATAGCGAACTTAGCACTGGCCGACGCAGAGCATGATTTGGGAGAAGTTTTATCGTCTGCATTTGGTGATAAGAATTCTCAATTATTACATAAATTTAACCAGGGAATTCCTTATTCCTCCACTAGACCTGGTCACAAAATTTCAGAAGATGATGCTTTAAATCGTGTTTTTAGCAACAATACAAACTGGAAGAATAAAGTACCGGATGTTACAAGCGCCAGAACAGATGGTTCATTGTTGGAAATATCATTCAATAATAGTCAAACATATTTTACCTACAATGCGGTTAAATTTTGTATTAAGTCACACGAGGAGTATAAAGCCCCTTCTAGCGATTTTGGTAAAAAATTTGTAGAAAACACTAGTTTAGGTGGAAGTGGAAATGAAGCTGCTATCATTGTAGATTTTTCCCAACATCATTTTCTAGAAAAAATAAAAGAAGGTACAAATGCTAATTTTACCGTACACTACTTGATGACTCCAGAAGTGGTGAATGACCCTGCTGGAAAACCGAATGTGCATAACAAAAGTATTTTTGGTAATACAAGTATGGGGGGTATGTTACAGAACCCAGGTGTAGAATTACGGTCTTATGTTCAAACTGACCCTGACCCGTTATCTTATACCAAATTTAATGCATTCGAACCTAGCCCGTTAAACAATTTTTTCTCTAACTATGAGTTCACGTTGTCACCTATAAAACAGAATTTTACGAATCAAAAAGCAGAAAAATTCATAACAACATTGAATATTACCTATGACAACGGCGATGCAAAACCTTTAACGAATACCGTGGAGGATAGTAAAGGCGAAAATAGTATTACAACCGTAATTGCGTATCTTAGAACATTAATGAGTCGGCTGTTTAATGCTACTGATATATTCAATTTTAATTCAAAATGTCAGCAAAAGAGGGGTGGTGATTGGTTTCAGGCGTTGGCTTGTCTAGATGCAAAAAACCGCGCGTATACCCAAATCTTACCGAATGCTGACCGCAGTAAACCTTTTACGTTACATGAAAATTGTCCGGTTTATTTAGTTACACATGATCAAATTGCAGTAGCTTTTGCATTATCCAACGGCATAAACGTAATTTATATGAATTATCATGGCTTGATTTATGTTTTTAAAAACATGGCAGACCCTGCATTTTTTGGTTCTGGAAAATGCATCGAAGAAATATTATTTGATGGTATTAAAAAAAATTGGATTGAACATAATAGCGGTGAATTCCTGAGACGACATATTGTAACTGCGGATAATTATATCACTGCGCGAACTCATATATTGGACGTAGAAAAGGCCGTTTTTGAATCGAAAGTCGAAGCTTTTAATAGCTTCATAAAACAATGGGATTCATTCACATTTACTGCATTTACTGATAGAAGTGTGGATCAGTTTTTTAATGCACTTCAAGAAAAAATACAACAGCTTTTTTCACAGGCAGTGAGGTTAATGTTTGTGGAAATAAATTTAATTGATGTTACACCAGAAATAGATTTTATTAAAAATAATAAAGACACGATTCAGTGGACAAAAGGTTTTAATCAACAAGAGGGAGGAAGCAAAGAAAAATTTTATAAGAAAATAAATACGTTTAGTAGAAATTTGAATAATATAAAGGGGCTTTGCGATAGATTTGGGTTGTTTGTTACCGATTATGAAAAGGATAGTTTACCAGGGCATATTACGAATTGGATAAATATTAATGTAAAAAAAATGGACATGTATAGATTAGCAAATGGGTTTACGGTCGAATACGGAGATTCGGTGGTTACACAACCTAAAAGTTTTTTAAGTAAAGTAAGTGAAAAAATGAGTAGAATTACATCATTCACCACGAAAAATACTAAAATTTCAGATACAACAAAACAAAATGAAACAATAAAATACGATAAATATTTGTTTTTATCATTTATTCAAACATTATCCAATAGAACAAAATTGGTGGACTCTTTACACTCTCTAAAAAATGTATTAAACAATTTTTATGCTATTTTTAATGCACAACCCGATTCGTATTCCAGAGGCAGAGATGGTAGGCTTAAAATTCCACCCAATATCGCAAAATACAATTGTGTTGTAAATTTTATTAATGATGCTACGATACTATTAAATACGGAAAAAAACGCGGACCATTCCATCACGAATAGTGCGAGTGATAATATTATTATTTCGGACTCTACCGACAATATCATTTTAAGCGAAGACAATGAAGAAATTGCGAATATTAAAAAGGATGGCAAATTTTCAAATAACACTGAAAATGAAGATGTTGTTGCTCAGAGTGGAGGGAAAAGTTATGCTTACTTTACCACATCTAGCGGAAAAAATGACGCAACCGTTGTAAACGACCTTAGTATCAAACAAATCACCTGGTCATTGCTTACTGGTATACTAACAAATGGATTCGATTATTTTCACATGAAAAATATTATTAAACAATATAAAACAATCATACCTGAGCGAACTGGTGAAGTTAGAACGAGCACTGGCGAAACCGCTGCAACTTATAATTATGACGAAGACCCTTATATACAAGAGTTAAAAGCAAAAATAAATGCTAGTTTAATCCGTCAGGGAACCGAAATTGTAGCACCTGCCGTAGCATTAGGTACAGCAGTATATCTAGAAACGGTGAGTCCGCTCCTTGGTGCGACCATTGTGGGACTATCGTGGACCGCGGAATATGTATATGAAAAATATATTGTTAAAAAAGGTGGTGCGGAAAATGAAATGGGCGGTGTGGAAAATGAAATGGGCGGTGTGGAAAATGAAATGGGCGTTGTGGAAAATGAAATGGGCGGTACGTCGGCAACAGAAGAAAATATTGCTAGTGATTTATTAAAAGACTTTACTTTTGGTTATCATCCACTCATGCCTATTTATATGTTATTGTCGCCATTTTATTATACATTGGGTGCAAAATACGAGAGCGACCCCTTCTTCTACACCTATTTTACCTATATAAACGTATTGGAAAAAATGATCAATGTTCTCGAGGCGAATTATTTAAACGATGCTTTACATAAGAATAATGTTTTGGCTGCTTATTTATTAGGATTCTCTCTGGGAACATTTTTATTCTCGTCAAACACGAGTCTTTTGCAAAATAATAAAATTTTAGATGTGGTGGGAATATCTCAACAAGATTATTATACCTTTGCATTAAAGAATGATTCGTTTGCCAGTTTAATTACAGGAGCCATACATTTAACACCCGATGAAGAAGCGTTGGGATTTGTCTTGTTAGACAGTGAATTATTCAAAAACTTTATAAACGTTGAAGTAAATATAAAAGAGATTTTAGAACGCGGAACGTCTGAAACGGATTTACCGTCACATATGGTTCTAAAAAATAGAATTGCTGACATCATGACCCGCATCGTAACCAAAGTTAATAATGACCGCGGAACACCCCTAGCAGTCGCGAATGATGCGGTGGCGTCTGGAGTAAAACCTGTCATGGAAGAAGTGATGGAAGAGGGTAATGTGGCATTGTCGGGAGTAAAACCTTCTTATGAGGAAATAAAAGCACAACGACTGAAAAAGAAAGCGGAAGACGACGAGAGAAAACGCGCTGAACAAATGGAGATGTTAAAAAAAATCAATTTGAAAACGGGGGGACCTACTTTGAAAGCTGATATGCCTAGACAAGTTGGCGAAATATCGTCGGCAGTTGGTGGTGGCGCTAATAAGAGACGTCGTATCAAGTCGAACAAAAAGAAAAACAAACGAAACAAAATGTATACTCGAAAACAAAAGAATTCGGTTAAAGTGATTAGATTTACTAAAAAAACCAAAAAACACAAAAGAAACCATAAACGAACGAGGAAAAATTATTAGGTCTATAATAAGTCTACATACTAACAAGTAACGTGAAGGTTTTGTAACGGTTTTTCCATAAACTCATTCACGAATTCTTCTGGTATACAATCAAAGTCCACCAATTTCTTATTTAACTCGTATTGTGCATAATATGCGGTGTTTTCGGCCATTTTCTTTGCAAAGAATGCAGGATCTTCAATACATTTTTGCGCGGTTTTGGGACCACATTTTGGAAATATTGAAGGAATATTATCACTCGTATCACCCATAATGATTTTGATTTCTAAATCGTGCTTTGGATTTCCAGTAGAACTTTTATTTTCGGCAATATTTTTAAAGGCTAAATTATATAAATGAACATTGGGAGCGTTTAATTGCAAATAATCGCGGTCACTGGTAATAATATAAATAGTGCAATCTGGGTATTTTTGTATTAGATATTTTACGGAAATGGCAATGCAATCGTCGGCTTCCAATCGCGGATGTTTTAGGGTTGCTTTCACGCCGCCTTTGACAAATAATTCTTCTTCGTAGACCATTTTAAAGAATGGACCACCCATAAATCCTTCTTGTTGGACGCGTGTGGCCTTGTATGAAGGGTATAACTCATTGCGCCAAATATTTCCTCTCTTGCAATCTCTGCCGACAATTAAAATTGGGTCGGTTGTTTTGGGAATGTTTAATTTTTTAGGTAGTTGTTTTAAATTTTCAACAAAAGTTTTTTTGAATTTTTCTACAAAGGTTGCATTTTGATAAGGGTCTTCTAATGATTCTTCTGGGTGGGCGTTTTTCCACCATTGTTGAAGGGCGTAATATCTGTAAAAACAATAATAACTGCCGTCTACAAATATAAAGGTGGGTTTCATTTGGTTTGGGTGTGTTTCAGTGTCTGTTTCTATAGAGAAAATTTGTTCAAATATATTCATTATTATACATAAATATATTTGAAAGCTTTTTAATTCAATTTTATTGTTGGTGTATTTACTTTATCACTGATGCTAAAATTATAAAAAATCAAATTAAAATCAAATAACAATAAATTTTTGGAGATATTTCTCATAATCAGGCGGTAAATTAGTATTCTCATGAATGGGAATTTTGTGGAAATTTATATTGCGGTCATACAAATCACTAAACTTGCCGATTTTCTCTTCTATTTTTGCGGTATCGGTATAATAATGGTTATTGTATTCTTGATGTGAAAAGGATTCTATTTTGGTTTTTATATAGACGCCATCCCCGAAATAGGATAAATGCCATCCGCCGTTTTGTATGGTAGGACATTGATAATGTCTTATTTGGTCACATGGAATAGCTAACTCTTGGTATTTTTTATAAGAAAGAACCTTGGCTTCCGTCCAGGTTTCGTATAATTTTGTATTTAGATTATAATAATAAAAATCCATGGCGAGCATGTGTATTTCGATGGGGGATTCTTGATGTTTGATAGGATAGAGAGTAGCGGGGTTTGGTATTTCATCAACATCGGATATGATAAGAATATCGTGGTCGTCTAAATTGAGCTTTTCTATTCCACGCGATATAGCGTTTCTTTGAAAAATTTCGTTTTGCCATTGTTCTCCACTGTAAAAGTTTTTATAATCAATGTTCGGATATTTATGTGGTAAATCGTCGACGACAATATGTATAATTTTGTCGGCAAAATCGGCAAACTTGTCCTTATTTTCACGGAAAAAAAGATTTTTTTCTTTTCCACTAAAGGTATGGGTTGATTCTACAATTACAAAATAATCCACCACATTTTTTAATATATGTAATCGATATGACAATAGTTCTAGTTCGTTGAAAAAAATAATACAATCAATCATTTTCCTATTGGTTGTAATCGTGCCTTCTGACAGGTCCATTATGCTACATAATTATAAAATTTTTATTGATTTGTAACGATTTTTGGGATTTTGGGGCGCGATTTTACTACAAAATGTAGTGAGAATCTTGTTTTTTGATAGATTTTTGGTCCCTTCACATGTAGTATTGGTGAAGGAATCTGGGGAAGACTTTTTTGGGAAAATCGATTTTGGACATTTTTTTTGTCCAATTTTCAAAACCCAAAATACTTTATG
>Ga0209550_10001561_pt1 | contig 21974 bp, 20 predicted proteins | sample LauGreSuBDMM15SN_2_FD_187567 | JGI IMG/M metagenome (GOLD analysis project Ga0209550, IMG submission 187567) | Freshwater lake microbial communities from Lake Michigan, USA - Su13.BD.MM15.SN (SPAdes) (version 5) | ecosystem: Environmental > Aquatic > Freshwater > Lake | place: Lake Michigan... | reverse complement strand
GCGCGCCTTTGCCCGCAGGCGCATCCTTGCGGACTTCCTCGGTCAGGCGCTCCGCATAATAAAGCGGCGATGGGCGGCCAACATAATGTTCAAGCAGATCATCGAACTGCGCGGCAAAGGCCGGGTCCTGTTGCGCGGCGCGATATTCGCGTTCCAAATCCAGCACGAGCGGCATGAGTGTTTCGGCCACATAGCGGCCGCCGAACTGGCCAAAATGGCCACGCTCATCGGGTTGGTTGCGGAAGGAGTTCGGGGTGCGTTCAGTGATTGTCATAGTCCCGTACCGCTTGGCAGAAGGCCGCAATCTTGTCCACATCCTTGATGCCCGGCGCGGATTCTACACCCGAAGATGTGTCGACCAATTGCGCACGTGTTTGGCGCAAGGCTTCCTTTACGTTGTCGGCGGTCAGGCCGCCCGCAAGGCCCCATGGAAGCTTATGTTTATGCTCGGTCAGCAAGGACCAATCGAACCGCATGCCTGTCCCGCCCGGCAAAGCTTGCGCAGGCGCATCGAACAGGATGAGATCGGCGGCATCAACATATTCATCTGCATTTTTAAGCGATGCCGCATCCCGAACGCCAAAGGCTTTCCAAATTTCGATGTCCACGGTGCTTTTCAGCGCACGGAGCCATAATGCGGTTTCCGATCCATGAAATTGCACGATGTCAGGCTTGATGACTTCAATGGCCTTGGCAGTGAGGTCGGGTTCGGCGTTCACCAGTAACAAGACGACCTTTAGCGAGGCTGGCGCGCGCATCCGCAGGGCGGCGGCTTGTTCTAGCCCAACATGGCGCGGGCTCTTGTCAAAATGGACAAGGCCAATGTGCGATGCACCCGCTTTGGCGGCGGCATCAACGCTGGCTTGGGTGCTCAGGCCACAGATTTTGATGTGCGTGTTCATAACGGGCGCAATAGCCGACCAATTCACTTCCGTCATGCTGAACTTGTGTTGGCTGTGCCAGCCTTCGGCTCCCGCATAACGAACTGCCGCTGTTGCGTGTTATCCCGAAACAAGTTCGGGATGACGATATCTGGGATGGTCCTCGCAACTCCCCAAGTTTAGGGGCGCACGAATGAACGAGCCGTAACGGCTAAAGCGTGCCCATAATCGCCCGTGCAGCGTCGTCAGGGCTTTCTGCTTTCGTAATCGGTCTTCCGATAACCAATATGCTCGCGCCATCGTCACGGGCCTGTCTGGGCGTTACGGTGCGTTTCTGGTCGGCGGCGGTACCGCCAGCGGGGCGAAGGCCGGGGACGACGAAGAAGCCATCCTTCCACGCTTTTTTCGCGGCCTTCACTTCATGCCCTGAACAGACAATACCGTCGAGGCCAGCCTCTTGCGCAAGCGCGGCCAAGCGGGCGACCTGAAGCTCTGGACTGTCGGGTACACCCACACGGTTGAGATCATGATCATCCAAACTGGTTAGCACAGTCACCGCAACCACTTTGGTATGCAAGCCCGCAGCCGCTTTGGCATCCTCCATCATCGCGCGGCCACCGGCGGCATGGATTGTCACAATGGCGGGTTCAAGCACGTTGATCGCCTGCATCGCTTTGGCAACGGTATTGGGAATGTCGTGCAATTTGAGGTCGAGGAAAATTGGTAGGCCCAATTTCTGCATCTCATGCACGCCATGATGGCCATTGGCGCAGAAAAATTCGAGGCCGAGTTTCACTCCGCCAACCTGTCCCTTGATCCGGCGGGTCAATTCCAGCGCGTCGTCCAGATAGGGCGTATCGATGGCGACGAAGATTGGGTTGGTCATATCGAATCCACAGCCGTGTAAGCAGGGGGAGGAGAGGCAGGCGGCGGCAAAGCCGATGCGCGCTGGTTGCCCTCAAGCGTTAATATGCGCCGCTTCATGCGCCATATCTGTGTACGGTGCACAAGGTATAACGGCAAAAACCCAAGCAAGAATGCGACAATAACCAAGGCTGACAATTTGGTGTCCAAGCGCAGGCCGCCCCAAAGGCTGACCGATACAGGGTCCCAATTGTTGGTTGCGAACACAATCAACCCGACAATGATCGTCACCCAAATCAGCGTTTTTAGAAATCGCATCGTGCGGCTTCTCCTTTATGCACGTAGCTTAAGCAAACTTTCCCCCTTTGGGTAGGGGATAGTTCTTATTCGTCACCGCGCATTGAATAGGGGCTGCAAGTCTAGCCGAATACCCGTTCAAAAATTGTGTCGATGTGCTTGAAATGATAGTCAAGATTGAAACGATCTTCGATTTCCGACGCAGTCATTTTTGCGGTGACATCTGGGTCGGCTTTCAACAATTCCATTAACGATTCTGCGCCATCCGACTCCCAAACCTTCATCGCATTGCGTTGCACAATGCGGTAGCTGTCTTCGCGGCTGATACCCGCTTGCGTCAGTGCCAACAGGACGCGCTGTGAATGCACAAGCCCGCCCATGCGGTCGAGATTCTTTTGCATCCGCTCGGGGTAGATCAGCAACTTGTCGATGACACCGGTCAGGCGGCCCAACGCAAAGTCGAGCGTGATGGTGGCATCAGGTCCGATATAGCGTTCAACGCTCGAATGGCTGATGTCGCGTTCATGCCATAAAGCGACATTTTCGAGCGCGGGTGTGACATAGCCGCGCACCATACGGGCAAGGCCCGTCAGGTTTTCGGTCAAAATCGGGTTGCGCTTATGCGGCATGGCCGAGCTGCCTTTTTGACCCGGCGAAAAATATTCCTCTGCCTCCAGCACCTCGGTGCGCTGCAAATGGCGCACTTCGGTCGCCAGACGCTCAATGGACGAGGCGATAACACCCAGTGTCGCAAAATACATCGCGTGACGATCACGCGGGATGACTTGAGTGGAGACAGGCTCAACCGCAAGGCCAAGCTTGGCCGCAACATGCGCCTCAACCTCTGGGTCAATATTGGCAAAAGTGCCGACGGCGCCTGAAATCGCGCAGGTTGCGATTTCGGCGCGTGCCGCAACCAGCCGTTCGCGGCCGCGTGCAAATTCGGCATAAGCTTGCGCTAGCTTCATACCAAAGGTGACAGGTTCGGCATGAATGCCATGGCTGCGGCCGATTGTCGGGGTGAACTTATGTTCCATCGCGCGGGTTTTGATGGCGGCGAGCAGCGCATCCATATCCGCAAGCAACAGGTCGGTCGCTTGCGTCAATTGGACGGCTAGGCAGGTGTCGAGCACATCGGACGATGTCATGCCCTGATGCATGAAGCGGGCCTCGTCGCCGACTTGTTCGGCAACCCATGTCAGGAACGCGATAACGTCATGTTTGGTAACGGCTTCGATTGCGTCAATGGCCGCGACGTCGATAGCGGGGTTTGTATTCCACCATTTCCATAGGGCTACGGCGGCTGATGCCGGAACAACCCCGCGTTGGGCCAATGCGTCCGTCGCATGCGCCTCAATTTCGAACCAAATGCGGAAACGGTTTTCCGGCTCCCAAATCTTGACCATGTCGGGGCGGGAATAACGTGGGATCATAAAAAACGCTTTCGGCTGATATCGGGAGTCGTGGTTCCGTTAGCAGGCGTAAGGTTGGGCGTCAAAACGCGTGGCAAAAAAGAAGGGCGCGGGTTTTACGCCGCGCCCTGCTTATTCAAATTCTTAAACGATTAGAAATCGATTGATACGCGGCCATATAGGAAGCGACCGCTGAAACCGAATGGCGATTGCGAACTGTACGGCAAGAAGGAGTTGTTAAAGCCATAGCTAACGCCATCCACGGTACCAAAGGGTAGGCGGTCTGGATATGTGTCGAGAAGGTTGTTTGCACCAAATGCCACAGAGACAGATTCAATTGGTTTAAAGCGGAACTCGAGATCTGTTACCCATTTTGGCGACAAGAAGATGTCCCCTGGAACAGAACCGGGCGCAAGCGCGATGTTGTTGTTATTGGCTGCCGTCGAGAAGCCGCTCGGCAAGAACACTTCACCATAACGGTTGGTGCGCAGCGTCAGACCGAAATTATCATAATCCCAATCAATACCAACGTTCAGCTTGTTCTTGGGCTGCCCTTCGGTGAGACGGAAGCTTTCCTGACGTGCGAACAGGCGTTGCGCGGTGAAACCGGAAAACACCCGGCGATCCGTGATTTTCGTATCATTCAAGTTATAGCCAACGCTGACACGGAATTGGCCGAGACCGAATTCGGGTACGCGGTAGCTCGCGACGATATCGAGTCCAGTGGTCTTGGTATCGATACCATTGATGAAGAAGCGTGCCGAGCTAACGCCAGTGACGCCTGCTGCGGTCAGTAACGCCAGAACGTCTGTACCGGTGAGGTTTTCCGTGAGCGTGATGCGGTCGCTAATCTCAATATTGTAATAATCGGCGGTGATGCTCAGTCCGCTAAATGGCGTAAGGGTAACGCCTGCGCCCAGATTGATGGATTTTTCGGGCTTGAGGGGCTGTGCGCCCAAAGCGATAGCAACTGGTGATGAGACAGGGAATGTCCCGATTTCAATCAAGACGCCGCCGACATTGTTCGTGGATGTCGCGGCATAGGATTGTTGCGCAAGGCTTGGGGCGCGGAAGCCGGTCGAAACCGAACCACGCAAAGCAACGCCATCAATCACTTCAAAACGCGCGGCGGCTTTACCATTGATGGTGTCGCCAAAGTCGCTGAAATGTTCATAACGGCCAGCTAATTGAACCGTCAACTGGTCGGTAAGATCCGCATCGAGTTCGGCGTAGCCAGCAAAGCTGTCACGCGATACGTCGGTTTCGTTTGCCGGACGGAAACCGGGGAAAACCTGCGCGCCGCCAGCCGCGTTGAATGGCGCTGCTGAAAACGGCCCATTGACGTAGCTTTGCAGTTCGCCCGCAACAATCTTGTAGTTTTCGTTGCGATATTCACCACCAAAAGCGAACGAGACGCTCTTGCCGATGCCGATGTTCAAATCACGACGCATATCGAGGTTAATCGATGTCTGGCCGGACCGCAGTCCGCCTGAATCAAAACGACGCGCGCTAGCTACGCCGCCGAGCGACGTGTTGACGGTGTTTTCGATCGTGTAATCCAAACGGTTGGATCCATAGACAGCCGAGAGGTCATAGTCCCATCCGCTCATTACGCCACGAAGGCCCGCCGCCGCAGAAATGTCGACAATATTGCTGGCGATCAAGGGCAAGAAGCCGTCTGCGTACAAAGGAACGAAACTGGTCGTCGATGCCGCCCAGTCGCGGTTGCGCACGTCGGATGAACGGCGGTAGAAACCCGCGCCATTACCGTCGCGGACGCCATAGCTGCCGAAGGTATAGAATTCGGCGGTATCAGAAAACTCGTAACCCGCGTTCACGAAGAAGTTCAGGTCTTTGGATACACCATCGCCATAACGGTGGGCATAACGGTTGAACGTCGCTTCGCGTGGGTCGCCCGCTGCGAAATAATTGCGGCGGATATCCGGGCCGGAACGGTTGGTGGGTGAACGATCCTTATATTCCGCCGTGAGGTTCACATAACCGCTTTCACCCAATGGCAGGCCAAAGTTTGACGCGAATGTATAAGTGTCGCCATCGTTGCGTTTGCGGTCTTCGCCGGTGTACGTAATATTTGGGTTGTCAGACAGCCCAGTCGTCAACGACACGGTATCGACCTGACCAACATCTTCCATTTTAGTTGTATATTTGCCAAATGTTGCCTGCGCGCGGCCGCCCATGCCTTTTTTCAATTGGACGTTGATGACGCCAGCAATGGCGTCGGAACCATATTGCGAGGCGGCACCGTCACGCAGCACTTCGATGCGCTCAATGGCCAAGGGCGGGATGGTGTTGAGATCGACTGCGGTCGACCCACGGCCAACCGAACCGTTTAAGTTCACGAGCGCCGATTGGTGACGACGCTTGCCGTTGATGAGCACCAGAACCTGATCAGGCGCAAGGCCGCGCAATGTTGCAGGGCGCAAAGAGTCCGTTCCATCCGTCAGCGACGGCTGCGGGAAGTTGAACGATGGTACAAGCTGGTTCAGCAATTTGTTTGTTTCGGTCTGGCCGCTGTTTAACAACGCATCAGCCGAAATGATGTCAACAGGAACCGTGCTGTCGGCGACGGTACGGTCCGTACGGCGCGTGCCGGTGACGATAATGGCGTCTACGCCAGTTGCTTCTTCAACCGCCGCATCTTGCGGGGCGCTGTCTTGCGCAGAGGCTGGATTTGCCGCAGCTACAAAAAGAGCAGTGGTCGAAACCGTTACTGCCAGTGCTGAAATTAACTTAAGCGTCTTCATATAAAATCCCCGGATGTATGCGTATATTTTGATTACTGCCGTAAATCTGGCACTTTAAGATATAAAGTCCAGTAAAGTCGTAAAATTGAAATATTTTGCCATCGATATGTGGCTTTGTGGCACGCACTTCATATTGGCAAAATTACATTTAGCTGTGGATTGCTGAAATCGTTGCTTTGCGACGGCGGGCTGGCCCGCTATCGGCCTAAGCATGTCTGATATTGTTGATGCTCCAGCAGAAGATCCCTTTGACGCGATAGTCGATGCGCCGTTTGATGCGGCTTTGTCGGAACGTTATCTGATCTATGCAATGTCGACTATAACGGCGCGCTCTTTACCAGATTTGCGCGATGGGCTGAAACCAGTGCATCGGCGTCTATTGTGGGCGATGCGCCTGTTGAAGCTTGATCCGGCCAGTGGCTATAAGAAATGCGCGCGGGTTGTCGGTGATGTGATCGGTAAATATCACCCGCATGGTGACCAGTCGGTATATGATGCGATGGTCCGCCTCGCGCAGACATTTTCCCTGCGCTATCCATTGGTCGATGGACAAGGCAATTTCGGCAATATTGACGGCGATAACGCGGCGGCTTACCGGTATACCGAAGCGCGGCTGACCAAGACGGCGATTGAGCTCATGAACGGGCTTGACGAAAACGCGACCGATTTTCGGCCAACCTATAATGGCGAAGATGAAGAGCCAGAGGTCATGCCCGGCCTGTTCCCGAACTTACTGGCCAATGGCGCAAGCGGCATTGCCGTGGGTATGGCGACAAGCATTCCATCGCATAATGCCGCCGAGATTATTGACGCGGCTATGCTGTTGATTGACAATCCACAGGCCAGCCATGAACAATTGATGGAAATCGTACGTGGTCCGGATTTTGCGACCGGTGGCGTATTGGTGGATAGCCATGCCGTCATTAGCGCCGCTTATGCAAGCGGCCGTGGCGCCATGCGTGTGCGTGCGCGTTTCTCAAACGGTTGGCAGGATGACAGCGGCTGGGAACCGACAGGCGTTGAAAAACTGCCCGGCGGCACATGGCAATTGGTTGTCTCTGAAATTCCCTATCAAGTGCAAAAGGGCAAGCTGATTGAACAAATCGCGCAGCTCATTGCCGATAAGAAATTGCCCATTCTCGATGATATTCGCGATGAAAGCGATGAGCAGGTCCGCATTGTGCTTGTGCCGAAAAGCCGCAATGTGGATCCCGAAGACCTGAAAAACGCCTTATTCCGCCTGACCGATTTGGAAACGCGTTTCTCGTTGAACATGAATGTGTTGGACTCCGACCGCACGCCCAAGGTTATGGGCTTAGGTGAAGTCTTGCTGCACTGGTTGCGGCATCAGATAGACGTGATCGTCCGCAAATCCCAGCATCGGCTTGAGAAGATCGACGGGCGGCTGGAGTTGCTGCAAGGCTATATTATCGCCTTTCTTAATCTTGACCGCATCATCGAGATTATCCGTACGGAGGATGAACCCAAGCCCGTGATGATGATGGAATTCCAATTGAATGACCGTCAGGCCGAGGCCATTCTTAACATGCGTTTGCGGTCGCTGCGCAGACTTGAGGAAATGGAACTGCGCCGCGAGCTTGAGGCGTTAGAGGCGGAGCGTGAAGACCTTGTAAAATTGATCGACAGCCCGGCGCTGCAAAAGAAGCGTTTGAAAAAAGACCTGTCGGCACTGCGTAAGAATTACGCCGAAGAAACGGCGCTTGGCCGCCGCCGGACAAGCTTGGAAGAAGCAGGGCAGGCGCGCGAGATTTCGCTTGAGGCCTTTGTGGAACGCGAACCGGTGACCGTGATCATGTCAAAACGCGGCTGGATCAAGGCGATGAAGGGGCATGCGGACCTCTCCGCACGCGCGGACTTTAAGTTCAAGGAAGGGGACGGCCCTGCTTTCGCCTTCCATGCCCAAACGACGGACAAGATCCTTATCGCCACCGCCAATGGCCGTTTCTATACCTTGGGAGCGGATAAGCTTCCCGGTGCGCGCGGTTTCGGTGACCCTGTGAGCACGATGATCGACATGGAAGCTGGTAACGATATTATTGCCGTTTTCCCGGCTGTTGCCGATGGCCGGATGTTGCTGGCAGCGACCACCGGAAAAGGCTTTATTGCGCGCATAAGCGACGTTATTGCGGAGACACGCAAAGGACGCGGCGTTGTGACATTGAAGCCTGGCACGCAGTTGAAAGTCGTCCGCCTCGCGCCTCCGGAAACTGCGGACGAGGCCGCCTTGCGCGACCAATATGTCGCCGTTGTGGGCGATAATCGGAAACTGGTCGTTTTCCCAATGACCGAAATCCCTGAAATGTCCAAAGGGCAGGGCGTAACCTTGCAGCGATATAAGGATGGCGGGCTTGCAGATGCCATTTGTTTCCGCATGAGCGATGGCCTTAGCTGGGCCATGGGCGGCGACAGCGGGCGGATGCGGACAGAGAATGACATGTCATTATGGCGTGTCGCGCGCGGCGCTGCTGGCCGATTGCCGCCGCAGGGATTCCCGCGAAACAATCAATTTGATTGATTGAGGTCAGCTAAAACCGCGTTGACCGCTTGTTCCGCCATTTCGCGCTGGCGAGCGGCATCGGGAAAGCCCTCCTCTATCCAGGCCGCTTCAATGGCTTGTAGCGTTTTTGCCACGAGCGGACCGGGCGGTAGGCCCATGTTGATCAATTCGCCGCCCTTGATCGAAAGCGTTGGAATGTCCCATTGCTCCAGCTGCGCAAGACATTCCGGCACATCTGCATCAACGGCATATAGCAGCACGGCGTCGCGTGCAGTGTCGATATCGGCCCGATAAGCGATCGCGCGGACAGTAAAGGGTGTCGGGACGCCCGCACGCAACCTTTGGGCAAAGCCCTCACGCATTTTGTTGGACAGCTTCAACCGCGCCGCAACCTTATCGACCGCAACAATGTCATCGGTTAACAGCGCCAGAAAGCGCGCAGCCAGCGCAACAGGCTGCGCATATTGCACTTCGCGTTCCACAAGGTGCAGCAGGTCATCGGCGGCGCTTTTGGACAGTTCGGGCAGAAATGGCGTAAAGATACCATTTGCGATCATCAGTTCAATTGATGCAACGGGATTTTTCAATCCCAATATGCGGGTCAGTTCCTGCGCGATGCGTTCGCGCGATAAGGCGGTCAGCCCATGCGCGCCAACTGCGCATGCCCGAATGGCGTCGGCGTCAATCTGCCCGCCTCCATATCGGGCAAGGAACCGGAAATAGCGAAATATCCGCAAGAAATCCTCAGCGATCCGTTGATTGGCATCGCCAATAAACCGCAGTCTGCGGGCCTCCAGATCTCTGAGCCCTTCAAAATAGTCGAAAACTTCCCCGCTTTTGGGGGCAGCATATAAAGCGTTGATCGTGAAGTCGCGCCGTGCCGCGTCCTCTTGCCAATCTGTAGCAAAAGCAACCGTGGCGCGGCGGCCGTCGGTTGCAACATCGCGCCGCAATGTTGTGATTTCGTAATTTTTGCCATCCACAGCGGCGGTCACGGTGCCATGTTCAATGCCAGTCGGAATGGCATTAATGCCCGCAGCTTCCAAACGGTTGATGACTTCATCTGGCAATAACGCCGTTGCGATATCAACATCGGATACCGGCAAACCAAGCAGCGTGTCGCGCACCGCGCCGCCCACATAACGCGGACCGCCATAAACATCATCCAGCGCAGCCAAAACCCGTTTCAGGCCATCATTATGCTGCCATTCGGCATCGGGCAAGCGCACCGACGTCATGCCAGCCGCCGCACGAGATTGGCGATGATCCCCGCTGTCACGCCCCATATCCGTCTTTCGCCCCATTGCATGTCATAATAGCTGCGTTGTTGCCCATTCCAAGCGGCCTCTTTTCGAACCGAATTGGCAGGATCAAGCAAGAAGGCAAGCGGCACTTCGAAATAGTCTTCGACCTCTTGCGGGTTGGGCCGCATGACAAGGTCAGCGGGAATGAAGCCGATAACGGGCGCGATGCTGTATCCGCTGCCGGAGAAATAGGTGTCCGCCACGCCAATGACCTCAACCTGTGTAGGCAGGATGTCTAATTCTTCATGCGCCTCACGCAAGGCCGCCGCGATCGCGCTTTCGTCGCTTTCGTCAACCTTGCCTCCCGGAAAGGCCACCTGGCCTGCATGGCTGCGCAACCATAAGGGGCGCTGGGTCAAGATGACACCCGGTTCCGCCCGATCCGTTATGGGGATCAGGACGGCTGCTGCGCGGTGGGTGTCGACGGCAAAATGCCGTTCGTCCTCAATTTCTATGCTGAGCGCTGGATCAAGCGCTGCTTGCAACCTGTGCCGCCAATTCATGCAGCCGCCGCCAGTTGGAATTGCGCGCCCTTGCTCCAAATGCTTGGGTTGTCGGGATTTTCGGCCAGCGCCAAATTGGCAAGTTCATAATAGACTGGACGTGCAAGCTTCGCCAACATCCCGCCGCGCACATGTACATATAACATCCCGCCGCGCATTTCGATGGCGTGATCGGCATCGGCAAAAATGAGATCGTCGCTGTTGAGCCGGAACGCGAGGCTGCGCTCTGGTCCTGCGCCTTCGCTTTGCAATTCGACCGCGATGAACGGGACGTCGTCGACCATGATCGACAGCTTTTGCTGCGGCGTCACAAGCCAATATTGTCCATCGGCATCGCGGCGCAATAGGCTGGAAAAGGCGCGGACCATGGCTGGCCGCTTAATTTCCCCGCCCTGATGAAACCATTTGCCGTCCGACGCGATCCGCATTTCACTGTCGCCGATATTGGCCGGTTCCCAACTTTCGACAGGTGGCAATTTTCGCGTCGCAACAAGCGCCGCAATATCGGACAGATTAAGCTTTGCGAGATCGGGTGCTTCATAAGGCATGAGAACGCGATACGTCCAATCAGGCCAATCGTCAAAGCTTAGTCAGTTGGGCCAAGCATGCCATGCGTTGGCAAGGCAACCTTTTGGACATTGCGCAGCAGCAAACGCCGTGGTTCCCAAGGTCCGGGCAAGGTCCAGCCAGAACTACCCTCTGCTGCAAAACCAAAACGGCCATAATATTCCGGATCCCCAATCATCACCATTGGCGCATCCTGCGGCGTTGCGGCATTGAGCATCAATTGCATCAATTCTGTGCCAAGCCTTTCATTCTGGCGGTGGCTGGCGACCGCCACTGGCCCGACCAAGATCAGATCGGCCATTCCAACGCGCACTGGCCAACATTGAATGCTCGCCACCAGTGTACCATCGTCCAAAATCCCAAAGGACAGATGGTCAATGGCGGTCATGCCTTTGCGCAGCAAATACGCCGTGCGCATATGCCGGTCCATCCCAAACGCATCATCGAGTAAAGCGTTTAACGCATCTGCGGCTATGCCTGAAAGGGGGGTATTATGCATATTGAACTGGCCGAGAATGGGACATATTAGCGGCGTCCCCTGTCATTGCGGGCGATGTTTGTCCAATCGAATATCATGTTGCCGACAATAAAGCCGGGGTAAATTGCCTTTCAACGGAACTTCCATTAACAACTGTCGCTTAGATGGTTTCGTCACGCAGGAGAGAGAATTTGACCGATCAGCAAACGCCCCATGCGGCAACAGACGCCACATCGTCACATGCTTCGGCGCACCCGCGTGCCCAAAAAGATATATTTGGCTATCTGGTTTTGATTGCAGGCGTTGGTGCTTTGGTCTGGGGCGCGGTAGCGGCGGTTGGCACAGCTTGGGGTTTTTGGGCATATACATCGGGGCTGAAGGGTGTTGCGGGGGCCTTTCTTTTGGGGATAGCCGCCCTTTTGATTGGTCTTGTGCAAGAGTGGCGCGTGCGTAAATCCACCACCCCACCCCTGCGCGCACGGCGCTGGGTCGGGATGCTGGTTGCTTTAGTCTATGTCGGCTGGGTCGGAACGTTTCTTGTGAAGGCGCTAACCGTGCCTGCTATTCATGACATATCGACTGACCTTGCGGATCCTCCGGCCTTTCAGACATTGCAAATGCGCGCCGATAATCTTGATAATGTTCCCGGTGCGGACGATGCGAAAATGCGCGGCCTGACGCCGGAGCAACGTTGGGCCATGGTGCATCAAAAAGCCTATGGCGATATCCGTTCGGTGCGCGTGAACGAACCGGTGGCGACAGTGATTGCCAAGGCGGAGCGTCTGGCCAAAGCGCGTGGCTGGGATGTCGCTATGTCCTTGCCCGAAGAGGGGCGTTTGGAAGCGACTGAAACCAGCGCGTTTTTTCAATTTAAGGATGATGTCATATTGCGCGTCCGTCCTTCGGACACGGGCGCGGGGAGCATTGTCGATATGCGCTCCGTCAGCCGCGTCGGACAAAGCGACTTGGGCATGAATGCCAAGCGCGTCCGGTCTTTTCTCGCCGATCTAACCGGAACAGTAACGGCGGCGCGTTAAAGCGCCGCCGCCAGTTGTGTTACTTCTTGGGGGTCAGCTTCAACAAGCGGCCCTTTGAGCCTGCACGTTCGTCTTCAAGCAGCCAGATAGCGCCATCGGGACCCTGTTCGACTTCGCGGATCCGCGCGCCCATGTCCCATTGGTCTGCCTTAGTAGCCTTTTCGCCGTCCAGCTTCACGCGCACCAAAGCCTTTGCACCAAGGCCGCCAATAAATGCGCTGCCTTTCCAAGCTTTGAACATGTCGCCAGAATAAATCATCAGGCCGCCGGGCGAGATGGCGGGGTTCCATGAAACCTTCGGCGCTTCAAAACCATCGCCTGCCATATGGTCAGGAATGTTTCTGCCGTCATAATGATCGCCATTGGATACAGTTGGATAGCCGTAATTGGCGGCCTTTTTGACAAGGTTTAATTCATCACCGCCAGCGGGCCCCATTTCTTGGTTCCACAAACGGCCCTTTGCATCAAAGGCAATGCCAAGCGGATTACGATGTCCGTAAGACCAGATTTGCGACTGTACACGGCCTTGGTCATAAAAGGGGTTGTCCGATGGGACCATGCCGCCGTCGGTCAAGCGCACAATTTTACCGAGATTTTGGTTGAGATCCTGTGCAGGGTCGAACTTCTGCCGCTCGCCGCTGCTGATATACAACATGCCGTCCGGACCGAAGGCGAGGCGATGACCATAATGGCCTTGGCCGGACACTTTAGGCTCCTGACGCCAAATGATTTGAACGTCAGTCAGCATCGGCTTTGTGCTTGTGAGGTCCAGCCTGCCTCTGACCACTGCTGCGCCAAAACCACCTTCGCCGGCCTCGGCAAAGCTGAGATAGACAAATTTGTTATTGGCAAAGTCTGGGTGGAGGATCACATCACCAAGTCCGCCTTGACCACCATAAGCAACTGCGGGAACGCCTTCGACATCGACAATGGGGCCTTCATTCTGCCACAGCTTGAGCTTTCCCTTCTTCTCGGTCACGAGCGCATAAGGCGTTCCGGGGACGAATGTCATGGCCCAAGGTTCTTCGAAATCTGCAACGACGGCGGTGTCAAATGGCACAGCGCTGGTGTCTGTAGGGGCGGCATCACTGACCGAAGGCTGGCAGGCGGCGGCCAGAAAGGATGCGCCTATCAGGAAAGACAACTTTGACATGATCCAAAGCTCCAATTTATAATTGCCCCAATCAATTGGTGGGTGAGGGCGCGATGTGCAAGACACTTGCATATGAAAGTTTTCGAAGCTATACGATCAACATCCTTACATTGTGAGAATTTGGAAGGGCTGGCGCCACTGGAGCCGGCGCAGAATATCATTGCATGTCGAATAAGAAAGTCTGATTTTGCCTGATCTGGATAAGCTGAGCAATTTGATTGCGCCCGAGGCGGAGGCGCTTGGCTTTGCCTTGGTCCGCGTTGCGTGGTTTTCCAACGGCGCGCAGGGTAGTGACGAGCCGACCTTGCAAGTGATGGCGGAACGTCCTGAGACACGGCAGCTCAACATTTATGATTGTGCTGCGCTCTCGCACCGCATCTCCGATCTGTTTGACGAACTTGACCCCATATTAGAGGCTTATCGCCTTGAAGTCAGTTCGCCCGGGATTGACCGGCCATTGACGCGTCTTGCCGATTTTTCCGATTGGGTAGGGCATGAGGCCAAGATCGAACTGAGCGAGCCGATGGATGGCCGCAAGAATATGCGCGGTGACCTTGCCGGCGTCGATGGCGAAAATATTCATGTCGACGACCGTAAGGCAGGTCGCCTGACCTTCCCATTTTCCGCACTTGGCCACGCCAAGCTGCTCTTGACAGACCGCCTGATTGCGTCGACTGCCCCCATCAACAGCGATGGGGCGGACGACGTCGAGGCTGAACCCATTCACGACGAAGCACAGGAAGACTAGAACATGGCCAGTAGTATTGCCGCCAACAAGGCTGAATTGCTTGCAATCGCCAACGCGGTCGCCACCGAAAAGATGATCGACAAGTCGATTGTTATTGAAGCGCTTGAAGAAGCTATTCAGCGTGCTGCTCGGGCGCGTTATGGAGCCGAAAATGACATCCGTGCTAAGCTCGATACCCAAACCGGTGACTTGCGCCTGTGGCGCGTTGTGGAAGTTGTCGAAGATGTCGAGGATTATTTTAAGCAAGTCGACCTGAAGCAGGCGGATAAGCTGCAAAAGGGCGCCGTTGTCGGCGATTTCATCGTTGATCCGCTTCCCGCTGTGGATTTGGGTCGTATTGACGCGCAGTCCGCTAAGCAGGTCATCTTCCAAAAGGTGCGCGATGCAGAACGTGAGCGCCAGTTTGAAGAGTTTAAGGACCGCACCGGTGAAATCATCACAGGCGTCGTAAAGTCAGTTGAATTTGGTCATGTGGTCGTTGATCTTGGTCGCGCAGAAGGCGTTATTCGCCGCGATCAGCAAATCCCGCGCGAAGTCGTCCGCAGCGGCGACCGCGTCCGCGCGCTTATCATGAAGGTGCAGCGTGAAAATCGCGGGCCACAGATATTGTTGAGCCGTGCGCATCCCGATTTCATGAAGAAATTATTCGCGCAAGAAGTGCCTGAAATCTATGACGGTGTCATCGAAATCAAGGCCGCCGCGCGTGACCCAGGCAGCCGTGCCAAGATTGGCGTCATCAGCTATGACAGCAGCATTGACCCCGTCGGCGCCTGCGTCGGCATGAAGGGTAGCCGCGTTCAGGCCGTCGTGCAGGAAATGCAGGGCGAAAAGATCGACATCATTCCATGGTCCGAAGATACTGCGACATTCATCGTGAACGCGCTTCAGCCAGCAACGGTCAGCCGCGTTGTCATCGACGAAGAAGAAGGCCGGATTGAAGTTGTCGTTCCTGACGATCAATTGAGCCTCGCCATTGGCCGTCGCGGACAGAATGTCCGTTTGGCCTCGCAGCTTACGGGCCGCGGTATCGACATCATGACTGAAGCGGAATCGAGCGAGAAGCGTCAGAAGGAATTTGTCGAGCGTTCCGAAATGTTCCAGCAAGAGCTGGATGTGGACGAAACGCTTGCGCAATTGCTGGTCGCCGAAGGCTTTAGCGAATTGGAAGAAGTCGCATATGTCGATTCTGCCGAAATCGCCGCCATCGAAGGCTTTGATGACGGTTTGGCCGAAGAACTACAGAGCCGCGCACAAGAAGCGCTGGATCGCCGCGAAGAGGCAAACCGGACCGAGCGCCGTGTGCTTGGTGTTGAAGATGCCGTCGCTGAATTGCCCATATTGACCGAAGCGATGTTGGTCGTTCTGGGTAAAGCGGGCATCAAGACGCTTGACGATTTGGCGGACCTTGCCACCGATGAATTGATCCAGAAAGCGCGTGAGCCACGTCGCAATGAGCGGAGCGATCGCGAAGTGCGGCGCAACCGTACCGAAGATAAGGCCGGCATATTGGCGACCTTTGGCTTGTCCGAAGAGCAGGGTAACGAAATTATCATGGCTGCTCGCGCGCATTGGTTCGAAGAGGAGGACGCGGTTGCAGCGGACGACTCTCAATGAGAACCGACACTCCCCAATAAGGAAGTGTATATTGTCAGGTGAGCATGGGACACGCGCCCAGCTCATCAGGCTTGCGCTCGGCCCCGATGGTAGTATCGCACCTGACCTATTCGCAAAAGCGCCCGGTCGCGGCGCGTGGATTGGCGTTTCTAGTGCAGAATTGTCCAAGGCTCTGGCCAAGGGCAAGCTCGCCGGATTGCTGCGTCGGGCGTTCAAAACGGACAAGATTGATATCATCGATGACCTGACGGGCCGCATTGATCGCGGCTTGGAAAAGGCGTTTCTGGACCGGCTCGGCTTGGAAGCGCGGGCAGGGCATCTTATCTTGGGTGCGGAGAAAATCGATTCCGCGTCACGCAGTGGGCAGGTGAAGCTGTTACTGCATGCATCGGATGCAAGCGCCGATGGTAGCGGTAAACGCGACCAGGCATGGCGGGTTGGCGAAGACGCAGAGGGCACTGGAAAAGGCGGCGTGAAGCTGCCTGTGGACCGGGATGCCTTGTCGGCAGCGCTTGGACGGCAAAATGCTGTGCACGTTGCATTGATTAACCAAAAAGCGGCGGAGCGGGTGATGCATCATCTTGGACGCTGGCTAAATTTCAAAGGATGCAGTACTGCGCCATTCGATTCCGCTGCTTCGGCTGCGGACTTGCGGGGCAATGACGCTGACATCTCCGCAATTGACTGAGTAAGGACGGGTTCTGTTTCGATGAGTGATGAAAATGATAATAAGCCGACTTTGACGCGCAAGCCGCTCACTTTGAGCCGCTCGCTTGAGTCAGGCGAAGTGAAACAGACCTTCAGCCATGGCCGCACCAACAAGGTTGTGGTTGAGGTGAAGCGTAAAAAGCTTGTTGGTAAGCCCGGTTATGTACCTGAGCCCGAAGTGGCTGCACCCCCGCCACCGCCGCCGCCCGCAGCGGCGCCAGTAACTGCGGCGCCTGCACCTGCGGCCGCGCCAGAACCAAAGCCACGCCCCACGGGCAATGACATGCTCAGCCGTCAGGAGCGTCAGGCAAAGCTGTTGCGTGAGGCCGAAGAGGCACGCTTGGCTATGCTGGAGGAAAGCAGCCGCCGTGAAGCGGAGCAACGCGCACAGCGCGCCGAAGAAGAGCGCCACCGCGCCCAATCTAACCGTGAGGAAGCGGCTGCATCGCCGCCGCCACCGCCTGCAGCCCCCGTTGAGGCAGTCGTTCCGGCGGCAACCGATGCGGACGAACCCGTTGCGGAAGAAAGTAATACAGACGATGCCGCGCCTGCGCCGCGTCGCTTTACACCCGTAGAAGCACCCAAGCGCCCAGACCGCGAGCGTGAGGAAATCAAAAAGGCTCCACACCGCCCAACGCGTGGTGCAGCCGATGACCGCCGCCAATCTGGCAAGCTCACCGTTACGCGCGCACTTGAGGGTGATGACGGCGCGCGCGCTCGATCACTGGCCGCGCTGAAACGTGCGCGTGAGAAAGAAAAGCGTCTGCATGGTGGCGGTAGTCGTCAGGCACAGGTTAAGCAAACCCGCGACGTGGTTGTGCCGGAAACCATCACGGTGCAAGAACTTGCCAACCGTATGGCGGAAAAAGGCAGCGATCTGGTCAAGGCATTGTTCAAAATGGGCATGCCTATCACGATCAACGAAACCATTGACCAAGACACGGCAGAATTGCTGGTCGAAGAGTTTGGCCACAACATCACCCGTGTGTCGGATGCCGACGTCGACATTTTCCATGATGACGATGTAGACGGCGCCGAAACCATGAAGCCGCGTCCGCCGGTCGTGACCGTCATGGGCCATGTCGACCATGGTAAGACGTCCTTGCTGGATGCCTTACGCGGTGCGAATGTCGTATCGGGCGAAGCTGGAGGCATAACGCAGCATATCGGCGCATATCAGGTAAAGGCAAAGGATGGCTCGGTCATCACCTTCCTCGATACACCGGGCCATGAAGCCTTCACGCAAATGCGTCAGCGCGGCGCGTCGGTAACCGACATCGTCATTCTGGTGGTGGCCGCCGATGACGGCCTGATGCCGCAGACGATTGAAGCCATTAAGCACGCCAAGGCCGCAAATGTGCCGATGATCGTTGCGATCAACAAGATCGATAAGGAAGGCGCAAATCCACAAAAGGTGCGCGAGCGTTTGCTGGAGCATGAGGTCGTGGTCGAAGCTATGGGCGGCGACGTTCAGGACGTTGAGGTTTCAGCGTTGAAGAAGACGGGTCTTGATACTTTGCTTGAAAAGCTTGCATTGCAGGCCGAAGTCATGGAGCTGAAAGCCAATCCAAACCGCGCCGCAGAAGCCGTTGTGGTCGAAGCGCAGCTCGATAAGGGGCGCGGTGCTGTCGCAACTGTGCTTGTGAAGCGCGGAACGCTGAAGCGCGGAGATATTTTTGTTGTCGGCGCGCAAAGCGGGAAAGTCCGTGCCTTGGTCAACGAAAAGGGACAGCAAGTGGCCGAGGCTGGCCCCGCAACCCCCGTCGAAGTGCTTGGCCTGACGGGTGTTCCATCGGCAGGCGACGTTCTGACCGTCGTTGAAAATGAAGCGCGCGCCCGTGAAGTTGCCTTGTACCGCAAGGAACAATCGACCAAGGTCCGCACGGCGCAAGTCACGCCAAATCTTGAAAATCTGTTTGATAACCTGTCCGCCACACGCGCGATGGAATATCCAGTGGTCATCAAGGGCGATGTGCAAGGTTCGGTCGAAGCGATCGTTACCGCGCTCAACAATATCTCGACCGACGACATCAAGGTCCGCGTATTACTGGCGGGCGTTGGCGGCATCACCGAATCCGACATGTTGCTGGCGGCGGCTTCTAATGCGCCACTTATCGGTTTCAACGTGCGTCCCAATGCCAAGGCTGCGGCTTTGGCGAAGCGTGACCGGGTGCGTTTGAAATATTTCGACGTGATCTATCACCTGACCGCCGACATCGCCAAAGAAATGGCGGGCGAATTGGGACCAGAAATCATCGAAACCGTTGTTGGACGGGCCGAGGTCAAGGATGTGTTCAAGTCCGGCAAACGCGACAAGGCGGCTGGTCTGTTGGTTACCGAAGGGACAATCAAAAAGGGTCTATACGCCCGTCTTACCCGCGAAGATGTCATCGTATCGAAAACCACAATCGCATCGCTCCGCCGTTTCAAGGACAATGTCGACGAAGTCCGCGCCGGTATGGAATGTGGCGTCGTCTTGGCAGACACCAACGATGTGAAGGCGGGCGATATGCTGGAAGTCTTCGAGGTCGAGGAGCGTGAACGGACGTTGTGATTTAGGTGGTCTTGACCCTAAATCGGTCCTGAACGGGGAATATCATGGCTAAACATAACGACACGGGCCCCGAAGGCCGCTCGGTCCGCCTGCTGCGCGTGGGTGAGCAATTCCGGCATATATTGTCCGAATTGCTCGCGCGCGATGAAGTGCATGATGATGTCCTCAACAGCCACAGCGTAAGCGTGACCGAAGTGCGTATGTCCCCGGATCTGCGCCATGCAACGGCTTTCATTAAACCGCTATTGGGTGCAAATGAAGAAAAGGTGCTTAAGGCCCTGCGCACCAACACTGCCTTTTTTCAAAAGGAAGTCGCGTCGCGGGTGAGCATGAAATATGCGGCGAAGTTGAAGTTCCTCGCAGATGACAGTTTTGATCAGGCAACGCATATTGACGGTCTGTTGGCGCAGCCCAAGGTCCAGCAGGACTTGACCGACAGCGAGGATTGACAGTCGGAAAAGTAAGACGTATCTTACCGACTATGAGCCAGCAAACTACCGTATCGTCAAAAGGCCAAGTCGTCATACCTAAGGATGTGCGCGATAGGCTAAAGCTAGTGCCTGGGACTGCCTTGGATATCATCGAATCTGGCGGTGGTATGTTCCTAAAAATAGCTTCTGGTTCCCAAAAGCGCAGCTTTGCCGAATGCGACGCGGCCGTCCGTCAAGCCATTCAATATGAAGGGCCTCGCTTTACGGATGAACAGGAAAAGCAGGCCATCGCTGACATGTTCAAAAAATCACCCCAGTTTGACGATTAATGGACGCTGTCGATACGAACATTCTGGCCAGATATTTTCTGGACGACGACGGCGAACAGTCGCCGCGAGCACGTGCAATATTAATGCACGGGGCATTTGTTAGCAATTCGGTGATGTTGGAAACCGCGTGGCTTCTGCAATCCCGATACAATCAATCGCCAAAGGCGATTTCGTCGGCATTGCTTGCGCTTATTGCGATGCCAGACGTTGTTGTGTCTGATCTTGCCCGCCTATCGTGGGCCTTGACACGCTATGCAGACGGCGCGGATGTTGGTGACATGCTTCATTTGGTTGAAGCGGCGGGTCATGATTGTTTCCTGACCTTTGATCGCAAGCTCGCAAAACAGGCTGGCGATGCGGCGCCCATTCAAGTCAAGGACGCTGGCAAATAATGGCCAAGCTCTATTTCTATTATGCCTCGATGAACGCAGGCAAATCGTCGACCTTGTTGCAAGCGGCATTCAATTATGGCGAGCGCGGCATGAAAGTCATGCTCTGGACGGCGGCCATTGATGATCGGCCCGGCTTCGGCGCGATCAGCTCGCGTATCGGCCTCGCAGGCGACGCCAGCCGGTTTGAACCGACGACCGATATCGAAAAAGCGGTGCTTGCCCAGCACCATGAAACGCCCTTGGCGTGCGTCTTTATCGACGAAGCGCAGTTTTTAAGTAAGGAACAGGTTTGGCAGGCGGCGCGCCTTGCCGATGACGCTGGCATTCCCGTTGTGTGTTACGGCCTGCGTACGGATTTCCAAGGCGAGTTGTTTCCCGGTTCCGCCGCCTTGCTTGGCATTGCAGACAGTCTTGTTGAGCTTAAAGGCGTGTGCGATTGCGGACGCAAAGCGACGATGAATTTGCGCGTGGACGAGTTCGGAAAAGCAGTGGTCGACGGCGCACAAACCGAAATTGGTGGGGATGACCGCTACATCGCCATGTGCCGCAAGCATTTTAATGCGGCGCGGGCAGGGCGATAGGCCAATATGCATGGCTGGATCATCCTCGATAAACCGCTTGGGTTGGGTTCAACGCAGGCTGTCGCAGCCGTAAAGCGCAATTTGCGCAGCGCTGGCTTTGGCAAGGTCAAGGTCGGCCATGGCGGAACGCTTGACCCTTTGGCCACTGGCGTCCTGCCCATTGCGCTGGGCGAAGCGACCAAATTATGCGGGCGTATGCTGGACGCATCGAAAACCTATGATTTCACAATCTGTTTTGGCACGGAAACCAGCGGATTGGATGCGGAAGGGGAGATCGTCGCGACCTCCGACATCCGCCCGAGCTTGGCGCAAGTCGAAGCGGTGCTTACCCAGTTTACCGGTCCCATCGAACAAATTCCGCCTGCTTTTTCGGCGATAAAGATAGACGGTAAGCGGGCCTATGACTTGGCGCGGGCAGGCGAGTTTGTGGAGATGAAATCGCGGGCCGTGACAGTGCATGATATCTCAATCCATGCGGATGAGACCATGAGTGCGTTGGGTTCCGTCACGCTAACCGCTGACGTCTCCAAAGGCACTTACATCCGCAGCCTCGCCCGCGACATCGCCTACGCCCTTGGCACTGTTGGTCATGTCGCGATGCTCCGCCGCACGCGGGCGGGGCCGTTCAACTTGGAAAGCGCGATTTCGCTAGACAAACTGAATGCATTCGGCCAAGGAGCCGCCCAAGAAGACATTATCTTGCCGATAGAGGTAGGGCTGGTCGACATCCCGGCTCTTAATCTCTCCCCGGAACAGGCAAGGGCGGTCCAACAGGGCCGCGTCTTGACCGGGATTGCCATGAAAGATGGGCTACATTGGGCGAGGGGCGCAGATTTGC
>Ga0209550_10001560_pt1 | contig 21975 bp, 19 predicted proteins | sample LauGreSuBDMM15SN_2_FD_187567 | JGI IMG/M metagenome (GOLD analysis project Ga0209550, IMG submission 187567) | Freshwater lake microbial communities from Lake Michigan, USA - Su13.BD.MM15.SN (SPAdes) (version 5) | ecosystem: Environmental > Aquatic > Freshwater > Lake | place: Lake Michigan... | reverse complement strand
TGGCACCGGCATGTGGCTGATATCGTTGAGGTAAAAGTGATAGTGGTCCACGGCAGAAAGAATGTGAGGAACGGACCAATCAAACACCTTACGGTTCAAATCATCCACCTGCGCCTTCACATCCCTCGACAGATTCCGAGCGTACTGGTAATAAATGGCCCGCATAATGATCTTCAACTCATCCGTCGATTGGTCGTCGATCACATATCCCTTCGGCTGACTCCGATCAAACACACCCTTTCGGATGAGTTGCTGAATCCGCTGGACGTTCTCTACGGAAAAGAAGGCAGTACTCACCGGCGTACTCTCCCAGTTCCCCCGGAGCATATCGGCCTGAAATCCGGCTTCCACACCCGTTTCCGATGCAAATCCGGGAAGGCCAGCGCCTCTGTCCGAGAACTGATTCGCAAAGGCCACGCGTCCATTTTGTCCGGCAGAAGCATTTGCGGTCAAAGGTAAAATGAAATCTGGGGGGGCTTTTCCGGTATCAGCCATCTTCTCTACCACAGGATATGAAAACGGAAGGAAACCGGCAGGTGCTTTGCGAATTCTTTTCTAACTCCGGGATATACAAATGACCTCCCTGTTCAATGGTTCTACCAAGGTTAACAACAACGACATCGGCTACTACATCAACGTGGGCTCTCTGGTTGCAAAGATCAACGGAGCCACCCTGAACTCTGACGGTGTGACCTACACTCTGTCCACCGCCACCTGGTGCAACACCTTCAGTACTGGCAATAGCGTTCTTGGTAACCTGAGTACCGCTGGCGCTGCCGTGCTGAAGGACATGGGTAAGACTGTGACTTCTTCTCTTCGTACCTTCCGCAAGGTGCAGTTCGTCATGCCTAACAGCAGTGGCCTGAGCACCTTTGGTGTGAGCGGCAAGTCCGGGACCACCGATGGTGAGGACTACTACACCGGCTACATCGAGCTGGGCTTCGAGGGCAACGGCACCCCCGCCCCTGTGGCCCACTTCGGCCGCTAAAAAGGCCGTTCGAGGAACGAGGTCGGCCGCTAAAGCGGTCAATAGAGGGACGAGATCGGCCGCTAAAGCGAGTAAGCTTAATATACACATCAATATTCTTAGAAACATTGTGTCTAAGAATATCGGTCCTATGGGTATCATAATGTGCTTAAGACAAATGCCCTCCCAACGGATGGTAGTTAATTTCGGCACAACACGGTAGAGATGAGCTATCTGTTCTGGTTCTACGTATTCCTATCCTTTGTCATTACAACAGGAGGTACTTTCTACTTTTTCAATCAAGGCAAACAAATCCTCGGCGGAATGTATTTCATAGGTCTCCTCGCCACACTTGTCTATTTCGGAATACAATGGTTCACCTTGTCCGGCTCAACCACCGGCGCTGTTGGGCCATGGCCACCTGTGATTAACTACTGCCCTGATTTCATGACTCTCTATACTGTCGGAACTGAAAAGGTCTGCCTCGACACTATAGGAATCGCACAGACTGGTGGCATTTCCATGTGGTCAGATCCCACACAAACGGATGAACGCTACCTGTTCCACCTCTTTCTCAATACGACTGGTAACGATCGTGTAACTAAGCTCTGTCAACAGGCAAGTGAGAAGAAGGTTACATGGGAAGGCGTTTGGGATGGCCTCGTGTGCATGGGCAGGGAACCCCCTATGCCTCCATCATAAATGCCGGTAGACAAATATGCTGCAGGGATTTGTCTTATACACCGGTAGACAAATATGCTCCATCACCCTATGGGTGATTTGGCATTTGTCTAGATCCTAAAGCGGTACCCCTCTTCATTATAGATGGCTAATACAGTTTGCCTACATCCATTCATTGAGAAAAAACTCAATGAATGGTTGATTACACGAAAACAGCCCGCCGTTCTTCTTCTCGGCCCCCCTGGAATCGGAAAAACGACTATCGCCCATCGTGTCTTCCGGGCCGCTGGACTCAAAACGGTCGAGTTCAATGCCAGTCACACACGTTCTGGTGCATCCTTTCGCAAGACGATCCTACCCCTTTTACGCGAAGGCGGTATCGTGCATATGATCGAATCTGGCAAAAAGGGCGGCATTGGTGTTCTACTCGACGAGATTGACGGTCTCAGTAGTGGTGAAAGAGGTGGTCTGAATGAACTCCATACCTATCTGAAAACCCGAGAGGCGTGCGAGGGCCGCCCATTGATCCTCATCAGCAACTCTCTCGATACGAGAACTCTACAGCAAATCGCCAAGGTCTGTCTCACTTTCAAGGTGGAGTCCGTTTCAACTGATACACTGCGCGAATGGCTCGGCAAGGATCCCCCTGAAAGCTATAACGGCGACCTGCGATCTTTACAGCGACAGATGAAGGGACTGGAACTTCCGGAACATGTGACGGATATTCCGGAAGGTGTGATGCCCGTGGCCTGGTGGACCCTATGGGGTGAATGGGATCCTCTTCTCGATTTCGATATTGAGAATAACGAGGGGAATCTCGCCAGCCTTATCAGTCTCGAAAACATCCCAGAACGTGTAGAGGCCGCGAAAGGGAATACGAACGAGGCGTGGAAGATGTATCTGAGTCTCTTTAATGCCTATAAGGTCTCGGACCAGGGTGATTTCTGGGCGTTTTTCTACCAATGCTGGACGATTCTTCCACTTTCTTTGAAACTGAAGCTGAAGATTATGAGTATTCGTCTCGCCCAGGAAGCCCCCTTGCCTCCTGGGAAAGAGCCTTTGACTACGGATGATTTTCGCTATACGCCCGTTTTGACGAAACAGTCGGCCATGTTCAATGCCTGGAAACTCTTGTGTGAAATATCTGAGACGAGAGGTGTTCCTGTAAGGTTGGCACCAATGTACGCTGGGGCAGAGATGCAAAATGGATCTCTGCGTCCGGACAGGATTCGGCGATATGCTGGGATCAGTCTGGAACAGTTTCAAAAGATGATCACGGAACAGTAATGCGGCAGTTGTGTTGTAGGCCATTTTAAATACACCCCTTTGGAGTGTAGTTAATTTAGGCACAACACTATAGGGGATGCATCGAGCTAAAACACGCAAAATGAGAGGAGGATCGGGGGTAAATGCCCTCTATCTGGGAATGGCGACCGATATAGCAACTGCCCTATATGTGGTGTCTGATCTCACAACTCTCTTTGTTATAAATAAACTGGATGATGCATACGGTTCTTGGAAACAACAAAAGGATCATATAAGACAAACTCTCATTGATGGCGATGATTCATCCTGGCTCGAACCCATACCAGAGGACGAACGAGTTGTTACTAAAACGGGGGCTTCGGAGATTTTGAGTGAAGAAGAAGATGATGTTGTGTGGACAGTCACATTCATCTATAAGAACAAGGAGCGGAAACTGGTATATTATTACGATATGGATTTCTTCGATAAATGGCCCGCTGCCGTAGACAATATAAGACATGTATTGTGTATGGGTTCTTTTAGTTGGAGCCAGTTCGTAGAACTAGGTGACGATGCAGAGACGATCATCAAGATGTTTGAAGAGAGGACGACGAGTCCTTGGATCTATGCACTGAGCTTTAATCATCGTGGATTTCCATATTTGAGTCATAAGTCATTTCAAGAGAAGGGTAGGAAAGTGGCGGCAATACATTTTAGTAAACTCACTGGGAACTGGTGGAAGAAGGATTATTCGTAGAAATTAAGAGAGTTTAATCCATGAATAATATTATGAACGGTAATGTTTTTCCTCTTATAGGCTGGATTCAAAGGTGAGGGGCCATTTGCGACAGGGCGGCGCCTCCGTGTAGTTCCACGTAGGCGCTTGTTAATATTTCTACGCCGCCGTGATTCATTTTTATAGTATTTTGATACGTTGTTATTGTTCGGCATTCCTATTACTTCTACAGATTATGCATGGGGATCGTATTCCTTCTTATGGGCACTTGAATAGTTATTAGCCTTCGAGTTCTTTGAAGGCGAGCGCTTACGCTTACGGGAATGCATGTTTTGGCGAGCAAAATAATTTCGTTGCTGCCGTACTGGATTCAAAGGTGAGAGGTTACTTGTATGAGGTCGTCGCTTGTTGCGTCTGGTCCCGTATAGGCGATTCTCAATACGGTTTTTCATTTCACTGTGAAAGTTCCTACGTGTTCCGTTCTTATGGGGCATTCTTATTAGGTGTTAAGTTTAGTTCGTCGTAGGCATCTCTAAAGGCGAAGCCTGAAGCACTGATGCCCGAACTACCAACGCTAGTTGGTAGTAGGCATCTCGTCAGAGTGTAACAACCGGATAAAGTTCAAAGGCTCCGTCCGTCCCATCCTGTACGCTCTCCCCAAGATCTGTTTCTCCTCCTCGTGTGTCATCGCATGGAGAAGAACCACATGTGTCGCCGCCGTAATGTTCAACCCCGATCCTGCATAATGCGAGTTCAGCAGCAAACAGCGCAGATCACCCTTCTGAAAGGAACGCAGCGTAGACGCAATCGCGTCCTTATTCCCCTTCAACTGCTTCACGTTGATCCCCAAACTCTCAATGTTCGACTCCATCTCTGTAAAGGGATTATCATACCTACTGAACACGAGAAACCGCCCCTCGGGATTTTCACGGAACAGCCGCAATAAGCTATCAGCCTTCTTCTGTAGCTCCTCGGGATCCGGTTCGCCGCTCTCCACAATCGCCGTATCCTTCTGACTCACAACCTTTGTCAGATCCTTCAACTGAATAGGCGTACGACACATTGCACAAGAAGGATTTCTCGTGTAACACATCAGAATACACTTCCCGCAGAAGATCCGAGAACAACAGGGAGTAATAATCGCCTCGGAAGGCTCGTCATAACAAATAGGGCACATCTCCTCCTTGAACCCATCAATCCTGTCCTGGATATTCTTGATCGCCTCCTCTTTGTCCTTGATCCTAGCCTTCAACGTATTCAACGCCGTCTCCTTTGACGCCACAGTAGAATACTCCAGAGACTCCTTGAACTCATACGTCGCCTTCAACCTTGCCAACTCCTTCTGCAGATTCTTCGTTACTGCATCAATCAAACTCGTCGTATCCTCCACGCGCACCCCCAACGCCTCGATCGCTCCTGTGACATCACCACCGTGTAAAAGCTGCTGGACCTCCTGAGGAATCGCCTGGGACACAATCCGCTGTGTTAGAGGAATCTTACACAGGATATTCCGCCTATAAAGCACGGGCAGAGAAATCGACTCCTGGATAAAGGCATCGTCGCATCGAAGGATCACTCTCCCACGCAGCCGATGTGTAGCATTCAGGAGCTCACGAAAGAAGTTATAGGATGTCATGCTGAAGCGCATGTACTCGTAGGGCCGAGGGGAACGGTACATCTCATCGAAATGTGGCTTCAGGAAAGGATACGCTGCATCCTCTGAAAAGATATTATGCTGAAGCACGGTCTTCTGCAGATACAACGTCTCGTTCGGAAATAGGATATTCGCCCATGACGCCGTGATGAACCAGGTGAACCGCGCATCAGGTCTCGGATATCCATTGATCAAATGAATCGTATCGGCCTCATCAACGAACACGCGCTTCCATTTGATATCATTATCTCGCTGCCACTTACTGAACTCCTTATAAAGCGTATTACTAACGAGGACCACATTCGACTCCATGACATCCTTCTTGAAGTTCTCAGAATCCATACATTTCTTTTTATCTATAAGTAAGCCCTTCAAGTTCGTCTGCTTCTTAATGTAATCCCCCCACTGTCTGAAGAGAGTGTGGGGTACAACGATGAGGGATGACGCCTCGCTAATATCCGTGAAAACATTCATCTTTGTGCTAAATAACTTATCTGTACTATTGCGACCCATGCTCACGGAGGACTTGAGCGGCTCTATGGTGGACAGACGTGAAATGTGCCCCAGGACCATGAGCGACTTCCCCACTCCCACGGAATCCCCCAGAATGCCATAGGATGAATAGAGAGTTTCACCAGAACAGTCGAGCCCTCCTAGGAGCTCACGCTCTCTGGACTCCATTGCGTACAAGGCAGCCTGTTGATGCGACCTAAGCGTCACTTTTAAGACCCCCTCCGCGACATCTACACATGGGGACTCCTTCGTAAGTGAGTGTTTATAGACATCCGACATGACACTAAAGATGCGCACTCCTTGTGTGTTATAATAGGACATTTCTACTGAGATGTAGGGGTGACTCTTAAGGCTCTCATGCCTTCTTGAAGAACTCGCGTAGAGTTAAATCTTTCACGAAATCGCGCATTTTGAGGGGTGTCTTTTTAATGAAGGGGCTGTCAACTGCATCGCGCAACTTCTTCTTGTCGAAAGTGTTCTCTGAATGGCTCATGACTAACATGACCTTCTTGGGATCCAACTGTAACATGGGGTTCACATAGTCATCGAGGAAAGAACGCTCCTCGGCATGCGTGACAGTCTCATCATAGGTATGAGTATCTGCATAGGATCTCTTCCAGGCCATGGTGCCGTTCGTTGCGTGCTTATTGTGATAGGGGCCGAGCTTGTATATCGTCTCAATATCGGAATAATATAGATAAATCTCTGAACTGCCGGCGAGCTCGTATTTCGGATTCTGGCGAAAGCCGGTGACTACCGCGGGGACGCGTTCTGGAGGATAGTAGTCATCGTCGTCCATCGCAATAATAATGTCGCCACACGATTCACGGTTCAGGCGATTGCGTTTGGTGCCGATCGTCTGTTTCTCGGATTCGTAGATGTATTTCAGATTTGGTATGTTGAGATCGGTAAAAAGGTCGCCTACGGGATCAGAGCCGTCGTCGAGTACAATCCACTCCATCCTATGCAGTGGATAACGCTGTGATTTGTACATGGCTATCAAATGCGGGATGAACTTCCTGCGATTATAGGTGGGTGTAATCACCGAAACAAACGGATACATCGCCGCTTCTTGTGGGGATTTTGCTGGCGGCTGCATATGCATTCTATAGATATAACGCGCCCATTCTTTAAAGCCGGTTCTTGAGGATGAGTTTATCTACGCCGTAATAGATCCCTACTGTGAAAAGTAGGGCGAGATCAACAATACTCAGGATACGGAGTATATTCTGGGAGGATGTTTGTGCAGCAGTAGGATTCTTAGCATCCACGAGGACATAGCCGAACAGTTTGTCCGTGAGGCTCAGTGATGCTATAGGAGTGGGTAGCACTATAGTAGCCGAGCCAGGAGAAGGCTGTAATGCCGCAATATCATCAGAACCCCCACCAGAAAGACCGAATAAAGATGCAGCCTTATTTAATAAACCCTGTGCAGACGTAGGAGGTTTTTTAGGAGCTGCTGTAGGAGCAGGAGTAGGAGCTGCTGTCGCGGTAGGAATATTCCTAGGTACCAGAGATTTCAAAGGGATAAGACCAGAAACCCAATAGGGTTTGTAAAAAGCCGCCATACAAAGTGTGATTGGAAATGCTACCGCACCGTAAACGAAATAGAAGAGTTTAATGGCCCAGAAATAGTCAGCTGCATACGCGTTCGAAGTAGCAATCCCTCCCAACAAGATGCCGCATATTACTGTAATATATAACATGCCTAACATCGTTATACGCAGGATTTTCTTGAAAAATCGTTGCCAGTTAAACTCCTTACCTTCCTCAACATCCTTTTCAGCATCAAGGTCATCCAATCTCGCTAACAACTCATCCGGCGTCTGATAGATGATCGTTGGAGTAGAATCAGAACCAGATTCAGAACCAGATTCAGAAACAGCTTTAGAACTGGCAGGCTTCTTTGCCTCTGCAAGAGCCGCATTCGCCTCGACCAGCAACTGATCATATTTCGCCACAAGCTCTACGCTCGTACTCTTATCTCTCTTTACCACCGTGACACGATCAGAAACAGTCTTCGTAGCCGTAGTTAAAGCTGCGATCGCCTCTTTCTTTACTGCTTCGACCTGTTGTACCTTGGCCACTTCTAGTTTCTTTGATACATCCGCCGCCTTTGCTGCGATTTGGGCGGAAGTCATGTTCGAGTTCAGGGTAGTTGTCGCCTCGTTCTGAAGACTCTTCAAGGAGTTCGTGTATGTCGGATCAATCCCCAGCAAATCAGCACCATTTAGCGCAAGTCCAATATTACTTATTGTGTCATTTAGAGCAGACTTTGCACTTGTGAGATTTGATGCCTCTGCCTGAATATTTGTATAGGCAGAAGGATCCGGCGCCGCCGTATTTGTTAATCCCAATGTTGCTAACAAACTCGCCATACTATACTACCGTGAGTAAATCCCTGGACTATTTTCATCGCACCGCCCTGTAGATATGGTGAACTTACTATATATGGCCCGCCCCATCTATGGCGGCTGGGTATCGTTCACTGCACACATGTCCCTGAAATACGATCTCCCGCTCTTCAGAATAGGTTCAAGGACGGAAGAGAAGGGGCGCGACTATGGATATGGAGTCAGCTACCAGAATCGGGCCATCAATGATCTACCCCCTGGTAAGATCCTGATCACCGCAATAGACAAATCCTATTATGAATATCTGGACAAGATTCCCACAGGAAGTTATCTCGTCATCCACGATCCCACAGAAGTTTCTGGAAAGGGAAAGGAACCCGTTCTACGGAACCTGGCCCGTTTCAAGATTGTCACCATTCGCGAATCCGTGAAGAAGTTCCTCAAAGATATGGGGGTGAAAAGCAAGTTCATCGTCCACCCCTTTTACGAATATCCTTTCAAGAAGGCGCCACATCCCGATGCAGCAGTCAGTATCTCACGTGTTGATTTCGATAAGCACACGGATATCATTATAAAGGCAAATAAGATGCTGAAGGATCCCGTTGACATTTACGGTGCCATTAATCGGCAATATGTCTTTTTCAAGCTGAAGGATATGGGATTCCAGAAATATTACAAGGGGCAGTTCGAGAAGAGTTTCGAGGAGTTATCAGAGATTCTGGCGGATGCCAAGTTCGTTGTTGACATGAGTGTTATTAAGCATGACGGAGGTGGCTCACAGTACACATTTCTAGAGGCTATATATAACAAGTGCGCACTTGTTATAAATAAACGCTGGGTTGAAAACTTCGCCACGGATTTCGTAGATGGGAAGAACTGCTACATTGTGGCTGATGAAGAAGAACTTGCCAAACTGATATCTACATCCCCCAATACGGCAAAAGTCATGAAGGCCGCGGCACAGACTTTGCTGGAGCCCCATATTGCGGTGAACTGGCCGAAGGAGCTTAGTAGCATCAGGTAAGCAAGTGCCTTTGCCTACTTGCTTACTCAACTCGCTTATAGAGCGTACTTCAACCCCCCCATACCCGAAACAACCTCGAACCAGTTAATGTTTTCCACATATATGTTAACGTCATATGTATATGTGGTATTCACGGGCAGAGGATATACATCCAAATCAATCTGGAAGTTCCGGATACGACTTGCGTTAATCGACCCAGAAGGCTGTGTTGCCGATTGCCCCAGTTGGAAGGAATAGAGGGGGAGTCCATCGAGACCAGTCCCTCTTGCATATCTGTAGGGCGAAATGCGCGTAAAATAATCAATCGGCTTCTGCTCCTGGATCTCGTTACCATCACACAGAACACGGATGGCGCGGATAATATCCTGTTGGGTGTTTGGTATCAGGAGCCCAGATGTCGATGACTGTTGTAGTACCTGTAGGACGGATGGGGTGGGGGCATAGGGTGCGTACGGATATGTGAACCAGTTCGTAAAGTTGGCGAAATCGTTACGAGCCACTGCATCGGAACGGCGTTGTACGAAGATGAGGCGCGTAAGAGGATTGTGCGTCTGGAGATCAAGTACTTGGCGTGTATATTGACCTGGAAAGGGATACTGTGTTACTTGCGGAATCATATAGCTCAGTGGGCGACTAGCGAAGACTTGTTGTTCCTCTTTTGGAAGATAGATGAACGTCCCCTGCAGAATGGGATTTATGAACCAGTTATTGAGGGCGGGAACGGCTGCTCCGATGTCCGTAAGAAAGTAACGTATTTGTGACAGACTTGTATTTGTGGAGGAATAGTTGGGCGAGTTCTGATCAATGCCTACCTGAGGAGAGTTCATGATGTAATCCGGATTTACACGATATCCGGAGGCGTCCAGGACGGTATAGAGATGTGAGGCAGGATTGAGAGTGAGTTGTATTTCACACTCGTGATACTGTAGACCAATGAGGGGGAGGGCCTGGGATGGAGACTCCGTGAACCAGAAAGAGAGTGGTACATGGATATTGCGCCCCATGATCGACGGGCGATTCGTTTGTATGGCGCGAGTAGGATCCGTTATAACAGTGGGATAGCCAGTATGCGAGATTCCTCCTGAATATGCACCCTCAGCCGGGTTTGTCATCTCAGCAGTATCGCCGACGAGATTCTTCCATTTGGTGAAGGCGTCCTGGTCGAGATCGAGAAGAGTACGACTGAGGAGATACTCGCCATCAAACTCCTGGATTTTCTGGCCACCGACGAACATGGCGGCATTCTGGATAATGGCCGCGCCGAGATAGCGGACCCATTGAAACTCCCATTGACTAATACGACCTGGTGTTTGAGGAGGGATGTATTTGCTATAGATATCGGGCACGGTGAACGTGAAAATCATATCGGATAAGAGATCGCCATAGCGGGGGATTTTTGCCCGGAGCTGTACGGGCTGGTCATAGGAAATCTCGTTGGGTCCTTCCAGTGGTATCGTGATGCTCTCCATGGCAAAATGCGAATATCGCTTGAATGCCTTGTAGAAGTACGTCATTTGTGGGTTGCCGCTCAGGAGGACGTTCTGAGACCCATATGCGATGAGCGCTAATATACCTCCTCCCGCCATACAGCCTTTACTGGAATAGAAGAGATTATGCTTAGGTGCTAAGATTGCTAAGCGTAGCGAATGCCTAAGAGCTGTGTGCCCACCAATCATCGCCCATATAGGGTGGCTTATCCAATGCCTTCTGCTTCAACTTAGAGGATGGGCCCGCTGTCATCATATTCTGGATCTCCTGCACGGACAGCGCGTAGCGTGCATAGGTAAAGTTTGAGACATATCCATTGAAGGACCCCTCGAGTTGGAAATCCTCATCACCCAATGAAGGTATGCTAGAACCACGCAGGCTATTGATTTTGCTCGAAGAAAACAGAATGATATCCTGGAAGTTCTGATACGGCAATGTATTTGTAAAAGGTATACGGTTTGCCAGATTGCCATTTACGAAAATGTCCAGACCTCCCTTGTAACAGTTGAGCACGAGATGAAACCACTTCTGAACGGGAATGTTCTTCACATCCGCATAAGTATAAGGGTTCTTGTAGGTGTTCATCATCACTCGCAGAGTATTAGTGTCGCTGTGCACGAAGACGCCGGGTCCCATGAGAGGCCAGGGTGTGGAATATCCCTTGTGAAAGACATGCTTGTAAGTGGAGTTTCCAGTAAACGTCGAGGAGTTTATGTACATGTAGAGGGAATATGAAAATTCAATGCCGGTACGCTCATTTATAGACAATCCAACAGGTTTCGCGTCGGGATATTTGGAAGCATCCTGACGAATCGTAAGGGTCATGTCTTCCGCATTTGCCGTGTAGTCTACAAGAGTGTGAAACCGATTGCGGGAGTTTGTGATATATGTATAAATGAACTGGGCTGTCAGAAAGACCAGTATGATTATTATTACGATAACCAAACCCGATATCACTTGACCGGAAGTATCTGTACCAATCATTTGATTGATCCGAGTGTCCATTCTCTAGTTAGACAAGCGAACATTCAAAATGGATTTGAATGGTGGTGAGTCTATAGTTAGGTAGAACCCTTGAAAAGAGATATGAACCATGAAAGGGGGTCCGTGGACCCTCCTCCGTTAGGTCCCGCCAAATAGGCCTTATAGATCTCATCGGGATTCAATGCGTGGTTGGCGACTTTTGTATTTCCAACATAGCCATCAAATCCGCCGCGATCTGCAATCACGGGAGTTACACCGGTAGGATCAACCTTGTAGAACGTTGGCGTTGCACATGACCTGCTGAGTTTCCCATCAAGATAGACATCAATGGTGCGCCCAGTGAGAATAACCGTAACCATGGTCCAGCGCTGCATATCAATCTCGGGGAGATCACAAATGGGCGGTGTAGTCAAAAGGCTATCCTCCATCGCCATGGGTTTGAACATGGCGGTCAAGGCCGCTGCAGAGAGATTTCCAGGTTCGGTTGCGGCATTTGGTGGTACAGGGGACAAGGGGCTACCTTGAGTTCCGCCTTGAGTTCCGCCTGTCACATTCATCGTAGGGTCCTCCGTATGCGTCCGCACGATGAGAGTATTATTAAAACCACCGAGACCAATCAACAACGTCGAGAAATACCGTCCTTGGAGCTCGAAAATGTGCTTCTTCGTATTTCTATTCTTATTGAAACTATTCACATACAGCCATGTTGTGACGGTATATTCACCGCCTTCATAGGGAGTTGGGATTGTCGGGAGAGAGCTTGGAGCAACACTTGCATCCTGTTGTCCAGAAACAAGCGTTGTCATAGCAACATCTGTGCTGTACAGGTATTTGTAAATGTAAAATATTGCAATAAGTGCCACCAATACATATATGAATGTAAATAACAGAGATAAACTCGTAGATCCAGACTCATAGTCCCCCATACTTCTAAAGGGTTGTGCCAAAATAAGTACTCTGCTTTGGAGGGCACTTATTCATGCTTTATACCCTCTAGCCGTAGGGACTTGACCAATCATAGAGGGGTGATGCCGGTTTCACTGCTGGGGCCGAGAAGCACCCACCGGATGGACACATTGACATCGACGATAAGTTAACACCAGAACTATGAAATCCAGGATTCAAGCCAGATGGATCCGAGGTCAGAGACGTCGTTGCGTTTATATAGGGGCGGCCGCGTGTATCCGTCGCAGCAGCATATGCCGCAGTGACCTTTTGCATATTCATGCGGGTATCATACATATTCGCCAATGCCAACTGTCCCACTAATCCGCTCGATCCGGAAGTGATTCCGCTAAAATTCGAGTTAGATATATTCGACACAGGCATATACATTGTCTTGTGTGACATCACCAATACATCATTATAGTAGACATCAAATCTACGGCCTTCACGTGCAATCGTGACCATCATCCATTTCTGTAGGGGGATCGGAGGGAGAGTGAGGGTCTCGATATATTTCTGGGATGAAGAAGAACTCGTAGACAATCCTGCACCCTCCGTCTTTACTACGAGCTGCGTCATGGATTTACCCTGGCGACTTGCATCCGGGGCGATTAAGACTTCGAGTCCAGCGACACCGGAAATATTAAAGACAGAGTTGTATCCTGCATGTGTACACGTCGCACAGTCCCCACTTGCAGCGTCACATGGGCATGGTGCAAAAGTTCCATCCGCGCATGATGCCTGGTTGGGATTCGTTCCACACACTGAATGTGAACCCGTGCGGTTCATGGGGGAAAGATATATAAAAGCGGAAAAGGTCCCTTCCATATCAGAATAAAAACGTTTCGCAGTAGACTCGTCTATAATGGCGGACTTTGACGCGAGAGAGTATGGACCTTGCGCACTCGATGAAACGGTTGTCGCAAACTTGGGTGCAACATAGAATAGTATCACCACTGTAAGCAAGACAAACAACCCTATATAATACGGAATGTTTGTTTGCATATATCTGACATCCATCTTATGTACTCTTTGAAAAAAAGGCGTTATTACTAACGGGAGATCCGTACGCAGTAACTTCGCGCGAGGTCAGCACTCTCGGCCAGAAAGAGAGATTCGATATGAGAACATTAGGCCCGATGCTTCGAATCACCGGATAAAACTCGGCAGTAGGTGCTACCGTTACGGGGGGGCTCTTCATCGTCATTGTTTGTTCCAGTTTTCCATTTATGTATATCTCGGTAAACTGCTGCGTAAACACAACCGTCACGCGGAATACATTTTTCACGGGTACATTCTGAACAGCCTGAGAAGTTTCTAAGCGTGCTGTGGTGGCCGTTCCACTCGTACTTGTTATAACGCTCACGTAGAGATCATTCTTCATGGAATCGAGCCATATGAGCATATTCGTATCAGGATACCTTGTAACAAAGTTGGCCGATGTATCAGTTGGTGGTGGAGAGACACTACCTTTGATAGAACGATATAGAAGAACACGAGGGATAGATGATGAAAAGAAGTTCCCGCTCAGATATACATCTGCCGCAACCGTATAACTACATGGAGGGGTGTCTGTGAATTTTGCAGGGAGATCTGATATCGCTGGATTCTTCGTGAATGCGGTCTGCTGGTCGGAGACAGTAGGGACTGGTAGAAATCCAGAATCATTCGGTGAAAAAGAGAATACAGGCATCATCGTAAAATGGATGAAAATGAGAATGAGAAAGAGAATGAAACTCACGAGAGAAATGTAAAACATCGACGACACTATGGTGGAAAAGCTCGCAAGATGGGGCATCCAGCTTGCTGTCGGTAAATACATTCCTCGCTGCGTGATTCCTGTAGGGAGTTGAGGGAGAGCCGGTCCTGTTTGTTTTGCTAGCTTATTACCCCATGGGAGGGCTGCGAACATACTCATTGCTATAACAAGCAACGAAAAATCCTTACTTCGCCTTGCGCGTTTTATTCAGATCGCCTCGCTGGGGATTGAAGTTGATCCGCTTATAATATGCCTCGGTTTCACCCACCTTGCACCCCCGCAACTTCTCGCGCAAATAACAGACGAATGAAATACGTGTGAAAGGTTTCTCGACACCCATGGTCCCAGTATCCGTGGCATTATTGTGAATCTTCGGCAGAGCCTTATTGAATTTCTTGTCCGCAGCGTCTTCATACATCTCCGTATTACAGTGCCATTCGTGAACGTCCATCGCCAAGAAATCTCCCGTTCGCACATTGAACCCGATCTTATAACGGGGGAAAATGGTGGCTCCGCCCGAATATTTACCCCGTTCAATCACCGAGAGATTCCCATATCCCTCCCTGAAATCGCCATCGTCCATATGGAGGGCCGTGCGGAAGTTCCTGTTGATCGTAATAGACGAAAATGCCGTGTCGGCGACACGATATTTGGGTTTCTCGGAAGCGGCAGCCAACTGTTTCGCGTGTCTGTCGGGAATAAGGCGTTTGAAGATGGAATCGATCGCCTGGATAAAGGGAATGCCGTGCTGGTACTGATGGAAATACTTCTGCGTATAGGATGTCATGCGGCAGGGAAGACCCATAAAGGGCGTCTGTTCAAAATAGCCCAGAACGGAACTGAATACGTTATTATTCACTCGCATCTTGGAAAGCTTCCCGTCCTGTTCGTAGCGCGCCGACCACTTATTGATCTCCACCGGCTTCCGCTTCTTCCAATAGTTCGAATCGGCCTTGATAGGGCCCGCCGCTGCCCCCCTATTACGAGAAGCCGCCGCCGTCTGGTGATAGGCCTCCCAGCCCGTCTTCACGAGTTCATTCGGTATCACATGCTTCCTGAAACGGGCCAGAAGCTTCTTCTCGCCCGTAGATGGATCCTTTCCATAGACATCGACATCCTCGTCGAGAATCTCATCGGCGTCCTTGTCAGTGAAATAGGTTCCCTCCCGCGCCTTTACCTCGTCGTTTGTCATCTTGGGATCGAGGACAATTTCGCGAACTTTCAGCTTCACTTCCCTCCCGCCATCTTTAGGGATCTGGAGTCCCTCATAGATTTCGGGCTTGTATGTGTCCCGAGAAGCCTTTCGGCTCACACCTCTTTTGGAATGCGCAACCATCTTACTTAGGATCTAGAAGTTTCCCCACTGCTCGTCCACCATAGAAGCCCTCCTGCAACTCCAACAACGGTCGCTCCCAGAATGGCCCCCTTCAGCATGGAACGGGAATCAATCTCCTCAAAATCCACATGGGTGATGAAGGGGGATTTATCTCTGGCCCCGATCCTCATGTAGAACTGGATTGACTCTGACTCCGTGACAATAGGCTTTCCCAGGATTTTATTGACCTCGTTGTGTACCTCGATCGTCCAGCGGAAAAGATCTTCACGCCTATCGAGGTGAGGGCCCAGTGGCAACTTCTGGAGATGTTTCTTATAGTGCTCTCGGCACATTGGGCATGGGATCAGCTCCCCCATACTCTCGTAGAACTCCTTCGCCGCCCGTTTCTGGGCATAGTTGGGATTGCTAGGATATGAAAGTGCAACCACGTGAATCGTGTGCCAGAAGATAGGCCCCCAGACCGTAGGAGGAAATCTCATCTATTTTACATGCGCGTTATTTTGCCCTGTGCCTAAACGCAAGCCCGCTAGTGTTAAGTAGGAGGTGTCTAGCACCATGAAACAATATAAACTATTTTCACCGACGACGATCATATGTACGAACTGCGCGCAGGCGGGGCATCAGTCAAAACAGTGCCCCCAACCGATTACAAGTTACGGGGTGATCTTGTTTCGGGTAAAAGATGGGTGGGAACAGGCGGAGAGTCTGGTGAAAGGAAGCGTGACGGGGCTCGAAATGAGCCAGAAACTCGAATATTTTCTCATCCAGCGGAGAGACACGATTGCCTTTATAGAGGTAATGCGAGGGAAGTATCGGACCAACGACCATGAATATATCAAACAGCATCTGTCATGTATGACCGGAGAAGAACGGATAAAACTCTGTACATCGGATTTCGATGCACTTTGGGAAAGTGTGTGGGGACCGCCACAGGAGGGGACACATGCCTATAGGAATGAGAAGGAACAGGCAAAAGGGAAACTGGAAATCATCCGCCCTCTACTTCCAGAACTCATTGCCGATTCTAATGAACCTTGGACGGCCCCAGAATGGGGGTTCCCAAAGGGGCGTCGTGAAAACGGGGAATCTGAGTACGCCTGTGCAATGCGCGAACTCTGGGAGGAGACCAACATCTTTGAGAAGGAGATTTATCCCGTGCGAAACATGGAGCCCATCAAGGAGATCTTTGTCGGCTCAAATGGGGTGCGATATTGTCACAAATACTATTTGGCGTATGCCGTGGCTGGAATCGGAGAGGAGTCGATTGAAATTGCAGCGCAGAAGAATGAGCACATACGACGCGAGGTGAGCTGTATGAAATGGCTCTCCTGTGATGAGGCGATTAACAAGATTCGCCCTGAAAATGAAGAAAAACGTAGGGTGTTGCTCCGGGTCCACAAGGCGCTCCAGACCTACTGCCCTCTTGCGCTAACAAAGCCTGAGAGGAAAAGATTATTATAGGATAGATGTCTGTTGAACCGAGCAGAGATGATATTTTATCAGACTGGGACAGCTATCCCATGGAAAAACGGGACGAGCTAATGGAGAAAATACAGAGTATGAATCTGTATCCTCGCATCATGAACGCAGTGGATGAATGGGAGAGCGAGGCAGGTCTCTATCCTGATACGGAGGACCCGCGATTTGCAGAGAAGTTGATGCGCAAACAGGAGTTCGCAGAGAATAAACAGGACACGATTGCACAGCAGGAGGCGGATGGCGTGAATCCCTGTGATCCTGAAAAGGAGTTTGAGCTGTCGCCCGTCCAGCGCTTCATTGGCCGCTTCTTATCACCACAGTGCCCCTATCAATCGGCGCTCCTGTATCACGGAGTGGGGGTCGGTAAGACGTGTGCCGCAATCACCGTCGCAGAGAACTATCTGCGTGCCTACCCGCGCCGGCAAGTGATCATTGTCGCCCCGCGAAACATTCAACCCGGATTTCGCAGAACTATTTTCGATGACGAGGCTCTGAAATTTGGGGAAGATGATTTTACCCCCAATATGGCGAAGGGGTGTACTGGAAACACGTATCTGAAGCGCACAGGGGCAGAGTTTGAGCGTGATCGTGCAGCACTTATTCGCCGCATTAATCAGTCCATTAACTCACGCTACCTCTTCCTCGGCTACATACAGTTCCATCGTATGATTGAGGAACTCGTGGGCTCCGTTCCAAAGACACTTGCTGAGGACGTGGCGGAAGAGCAACGCGCCCGTATTCTTCGGCGGCATTTCAGTGGGCGCCTGATAGTGATTGACGAGGCCCATAATCTACGCGACAGTCCTGGTGAGTCTGCCGATGATGATGCGGATAATCCAGGAGGAGATGCAGAGGTCACCGAGTCACAGGCTGGAAAGAAGCTCACGCCCAGTTTAATAAAGCTCCTGAAAGCGGCGAACGGGATGAAGTTGCTCCTGATGTCTGGTACGCCAATGTACAACTCCTATAAGGAAATCATTTTCCTCTTGAATCTTCTTTTGATCAACGACAAGAAGGTGGAACTTTCCGAAAGAGACGTCTTCATACCTGCAACAGGTGAGTTTGTGAAAGAACGCCCTGGGAAACGCGGCGGCGAGGAACTTCTGGGGGCGGCGGCAAATGCCTATGTGAGTTTCATGCGCGGCGAGAATCCTCTTTCATTCCCTGTGCGTCTTCCACCTGAGGGCACGCCGGTGATGGCCGAGTGGCCAAGCTACTCACCCGATGCAAAGGAGATTCCTACGAACCAGCGTGACAGGATGAAGCGGCTCCCATTTGTTCCCGTTTCTTTTGAAGGCGCAAGTGCAACAGAGTATTTGAATATTTCCGAGGAATCCATTGAAGCCGGTGGTCTCGGTGTGAAAAGTATTGATGAGATGGTTCAAGCGGGAAACTGGCTCTTTCCATCTTCGGAAGGAGTGGCAACACGCGATTCTGGCTTCGACGGATGTTTCGAAGATTCCGGTTCCTCTGGGACCTCGCAATATCGTTCCGCCGACACGAGTTGGCTACAGATTGAGAATCTCGGTACCGCCTCTCCAAAGGCTAAACTTACACTTGAGAGAATACAGAAAGGAAAGGGGATCGCCTTCATCTATAGCCGTTTCATCAAATCGGGGGCACTACCGCTAGCTCTTGCCCTGGAGGCGAATGGCTACACAGCCTGGGGTGACGATAGGAAGGCGCTTCTCTTGAACGGCCCTGGTGAACAGGGACGTCAATGTGCCCTCTGTGAAAAGCGGGAAAAGGCGCATCAGAAGAGCTCGCACAAGTTCACGCCGGCAAAATACATCTTGATCACCGGTCGCGCAAATCTATCACCCAATAATGCAAAAGCAATCCAGGCGGCAAGAGCGAAAACAAATATTGACGGACGCGAGGTGAAGGTGATCATTGGTTCACAAGTGGCCTCTGAAGGTATTGATTTCAGATTCGTGCGGGAGATCTATGTGTTCGATAGCTGGTTTCATTTGAATAAGATGGAACAAGTTCTCGGTCGTGGGATTCGTACATGTTCACACTCACTCATGAAACCTGAGGAGCGGAATTGCACGATCCATCTTCTAGTGAATCGATTCGTGGATGATGAAACGGAGACAGCAGATCTCTACATGTATCGTACGGCCATGTCAAAGGCCATGCGGGTAGGGCGGGTGACGCGGGTCCTAAAGAGATACGCGCTTGATTGTAATCTCAATAGGGATGCTATCATAGTGGCCGGCCTCGATTCACAGCGGCATGTTGACTCACAGGGGGGTGTGCGCGAAGAGGTGAATATTAACGATACGCCCTTCACGAATGTTTGCGACTGGATTGAGACATGTGAGTATACTTGCGCGAAGCGGGTTGATATCAATATGGATGATCTCGACCAGTCGACCTATGATGAGTATGCGGTACGTTGGCGCGAATCGGAGCTGAAGAGCACGATCAAGAAGCTCTTTCAGGAGAGAGAGCAGCCAGTGTTTCAGCTCGAGGAGATTCTGGAGCAGATGTCGGCGGTGCCACCCAAGGCGATTTCGGGACTTCTTTCCGAAGTCATCGGGAATCGGTCATTCCGCCTACAGATGCCAGTTGGAAAGACGGGGCGATCTATCAACGGATATATCGTCTATAGGAACGGATATTACATGTTTCAGCCGGACTACTTGGTCGATATTCGTATTCCGCTGGCACTACGTGTTGCAGAAGTACCGGTGAAACGCGACAGCTTTGATGCTGCGCAGATGCAGTTGAAGACGAAACCTAGCGAAACGCCAAAGCCCTCTGAGCCAGGACCTGTCGAGACGAAGGACTCACTTGTGAACTATTGGGAGAGTATCAAGGTGTGGGCGGATAAGATTTCCTCTGGAGAGGCGCCGAAAGAGGATATCCCCCTGAACGTGCAGAAGGCAATCGCAGGGCGGTATTCGGGAGATACTGAGGTACGTGAAAATGACCAGCTTATTATGTTGAACTGGCTCTACGATTCCATACAAAGCGGAGATTACGGTGAAAAGAAGAATGAATATCTGCAGGCACTTTCGGAAGTACTTATTGAGATGGTCTGGGATGAGAGTATAAAACCAACAGAACAGTTGAAGCTGATTACGATAGATCCAGTTGCGCAGGCTACGGCACAAAAGGGTGGACAGATTGTCGTGAACGGAGGAACGACTGCGACTCGGATCGTTGATATTACGACCGGTAGCATTAAGTATTATTGCGGGGAGGATGCATGTTCGACTGCAGTGACACGCATTTTTGAAGCGGATGCTGCGGATCCTCTTCACGGGATCGAGGCAAATAACAAGACCACGGGGAGTATTTACGGATTCATGGTTCCAAAGGGGAAGGAGGGGCGTGTTGTTTTTAAGACGAATGATCGCCCTGTCCCACCAGGGACGAAACCTGAAAAGGGGAGCGAGTGTTCGATAGTGAGTACGATTTCGTTCCATATCCGCATGTTGAAAGATATTGCAGAGTTGATGGAGTCCGAAGAATACCCGAAGTTCTTACTCATTGATGAGTTTCTCGATGAAAAGATGACACGACGGAGGTTGGAGGATGAGGCAAAGGCGCAGGCAAAGGCCGAGGGGCGGAAGTACGAGAAGGGGACTATCATCGTGGCGAAGCGTGAGGGTTCTTATGGTAAGAAGGGGGATAAGCCATTTAAGACGAGAACGTTCGAGAATGCGATCCGTGCTTGTGCGCTGAAGGATATTATCCTACGGTGGATCGATGTCATGCAGAAGCGGGAGGGGCGGCGACGATATTTCTATAGGCCGATTGAGGCTTTGAAGACGAATCACAAGGGGAGCAAATAGGGATTCGAGTAAGGGCCTAAAAATTGAGCACTTACTAAGATGATAGGAGTGTATAGAATGGAATACAAGGCAGTCTTCGAAGAGCAAGTAAGCTTGAATCCCAAGGACATGCGCATCAAGATAGAATCGGTAGAGGATCTTGTTCGTGAGAAGCTACAGGCGCGCCTCGAGGGGCGTTGTTCGAGGCACGGATATGTGCAACCAGGGACGGTGGCCATCCTTTCACGATCCATGGGGAGTCTGGAGAAGGGTCGTTTCACGGGGAGTTTCATCTTCAATGTTCAGGCGGAAGGGACAGTGCTTAATCCTCCTGATGGGACGATTCTTGAGGGGGAGGTAATCCGGAAGAACAAGATGGGTATCTATGTTTCCTATAAGGATGCGATCCGGGTGATTGTTCCACGCGATCTCCACATTGGCGACGAGGCCTTTGAGATGGTGGAGATTGGGGAGAAGGTCCAGGTGGAGATAAAGAAGTCTCGATTCCAGGTGAACGACCCGTACATTCTGAGTGTGGGGCTATTCCGGTCTTCAAAGGGTGTGAAGGCGGAGAAGCCTTTGAAGTCGGTAGATGCGGTGAAGCCCGTAGATGAGTCGATGAAGGATGAATCGCAGCATGAGGAGGAAGAGGAGGGCGAAGAGGAAGAGGAGTTTGACGATAATGCGGAAGAGGAGGAGGACGTAGAGGATACTTTAGAATAGAATGAGTGCAACGGCTGCATCCCTAACAAATACAGAGTACGATGAACGCAAGAAAGTTCTAGATGATCTGCGAATCCTCTCCAAATCGGAGATGGAGGATATTTACAAGATTCTGAAAAAGGCCAAGGCCGAATACAGTGAAAATAGTAACGGCGTTTTTATTGATCTCTGCAAACTTCCGGCGGACGTTTTTGCAGAGGTCCAGAAATATATGGAGTTTTGTCACAAGACCAGGAATGACTTTGCTCTTCGGGAAGAGGAGGAGAGGCGGGCCCAGGAGGCTTTAAGGAGGGATTAGGAGG
>Ga0209550_10001558_pt1 | contig 21979 bp, 24 predicted proteins | sample LauGreSuBDMM15SN_2_FD_187567 | JGI IMG/M metagenome (GOLD analysis project Ga0209550, IMG submission 187567) | Freshwater lake microbial communities from Lake Michigan, USA - Su13.BD.MM15.SN (SPAdes) (version 5) | ecosystem: Environmental > Aquatic > Freshwater > Lake | place: Lake Michigan... | reverse complement strand
CGAATTTCAAATAATAGTTCATGAATCCAATCGACTCGGTTGGATTTTTTTTTGACTACCTAATTTGTGCATAGCATTTTTTAGTATTTTAGTGGCTTAAATTTATACGCCATGTTAGTTAAAGTATTTGGAAGCGCCGTTTTTGGGGTCGAAGCCACGACCATTACCGTAGAAGTAAATTGTGACAAAGGCATTGGGTACCACCTGGTTGGATTGCCCGACAATGCCATCAAAGAGAGCAGTTACCGCATCGCCGCGGCGCTCAAAAACAACGGGTATTCCTTGCCCGGAAAGAAACTCACCATCAACATGGCCCCCGCCGATTTGCGCAAAGAAGGTTCAGCTTATGACCTGACTTTGGCTTTAGGTATTTTGGTGTCGTCGGGGCAACTGCAAACCGATTTGTTGGCTGATTATGTCTTTATGGGAGAACTCTCGTTAGACGGTAGTTTACAACCCATTAAAGGAGCCTTGCCCATTGCCATCAAAGCCAAAGAGGAGGGATTCAAGGGCTTCTTTTTGCCCAAACAAAATGCCAACGAGGCGGCCATCGTGCAAGATTTTGCGGTCTATGGAATTGATTCCATTCAAGAGGCCATAGATTTTTTACAGGGAACTAGTGATTTATTACCTCACCAAAGCACCGTTTATGAAGAAGCCGCCTCGTTGCTCGATTTCCCCGAATTTGATTTCAGTGAGGTGAAAGGCCAACACACCATCAAACGCTGCATGGAAATTGCAGCGGCTGGCGGACACAACATCATTTTGATTGGCCCTCCAGGATCTGGAAAAACCATGTTGGCCAAACGACTGCCCAGCATCTTGCCGCCCATGACTTTGCCCGAAGCGCTCGAAACCACCAAAATCCACTCAGTGGCCGGAAAACTCAAAGAGGTGGGATTGTTGTACCAACGACCGTTTCGTTCGCCCCATCATACTATTTCGCATGTCGCATTGGTCGGCGGGGGGAGTTATCCGCAACCCGGAGAAATCTCCATGGCCCACAACGGGGTGCTGTTTCTAGACGAATTACCCGAATTTAAACGCGATGTGCTCGAAGTGATGCGGCAACCTTTAGAAGACCGGGAGGTGACTATTTCACGGGCCAAATTTACGGTTACTTATCCCTCTTCCTTTATGTTGGTGGCCAGTATGAACCCCAGTCCCGGTGGTTATTTTAATGATCCATCGGCACCGGTGAGTAGTAGTCCGCATGAAATGCAGCGCTACTTGAACCGCATTTCGGGACCGCTATTGGATCGGATTGACATTCACATCGAAGTGCGTCCAGTGCCTTTTGAAAAATTGGCCGATACCCAAAAAGCAGAAGCCAGCAGCGTGATTCGTCAGCGGGTTATTGAAGCTCGAGCTTTCCAAACTAAACGGTTTAAAGACAACCCCAAGGTAAATTACAACGCCCAAATGACGCCTTCCTTGTTGCGCACTTTTGCCGTCTTGGATGAAAGTTCTTTGGCCTTACTCAAAACCGCCATGGAGCAACTCAATTTATCGGCTCGGGCTTTTGATCGGATTCTAAAAGTAGCGCGCACTATTGCCGATTTGGAAGCAGCTGAAAACATCGTGGCGCATCACATTGCCGAGGCTATCCAATACCGCAGTTTGGACCGCGAAGGATGGTTGGGATAAATTTGTAAAACGTTAGGCGATTCGCAGGGAAGGTTGTATTTTTGAATTTCATTTTTTGAATGCCTATGAAAATTTTACTTTCTCCAGCCAAATCACTTGATTTTACTTCGCCGCTTCCAACGGCAGAGTTTTCGTTGCCAGCCTTTGAAAAAGAAAGCGCAGCGGTCATGAAGGTGCTCAAGAAAAAATCGGCAACGCAATTGGCTGATTTAATGGAACTTTCCATCAAATTGGCCGAATTGAACAAAGAGAGAAATGCTGCTTGGGAGCAACCGTTTACACCCGAAAATGCACGCCCGGCCCTTTATGCATTTGCCGGCGATGTATACACTGGTTTGGAAGCCTATACCTTGCCTGAAACTTCGTTTGACTTTGCGCAGAACCAAGTGCGAATTTTATCCGGCTTATACGGAATGTTGAAGCCCTTTGATTTAATACAGGAATACCGTTTAGAAATGGGAACCAGCTTGCCCATTGGGAAGTCTAAAAATTTATATGAATTTTGGAAAACCAAACTCAGCAAGGCCTTGCGCGCAGAAATGGAACCGGGTGAATTGCTACTCAACTTGGCCAGTAAAGAATATTTTTCGGTATTGGATGCCAAACATTTTTCTTCTGAATTAGTCACGGTCGATTTCTATGATTTGCACCAAGGTCAATACAAAATGATTAGTTTTTTTGCCAAAAAAGCCCGCGGCATGATGGCCCGTTATTTGATTGATTCGCAGGCGAAATCCTTGGACGACATCAAAGGATTTACCTATGGTGGCTACCAATTTGATGCCAATCAATCCACCGAAAGACGATTGGTTTTTACGAGATAATAAATAAAAATAATACTCTTTAATACACACTATTATGATTAGAAAAAGTTGGCTAGTACTGGGCATTCTAAGTTCGGTGAGTTTATTTGCTCAAGATGAGTTGATAAAAAAAGTAATCAATAATGCGTCCTTAAATTCCAAATTTGAGTTTAGAGAAGTGACCAATATATCTACCACTTCGGTAAAAAGCCAGGGATCAGCAGGAACATGTTGGAGTTATTCTGGGAATTCGTTTTTGGAAACCGAAATGATTCGCAACGGGAAACAACCGGTTGATTTGGCCGAAATATTTACCGCCCGACAAGTGTATTTGGGAAAAGCCCGAAATTTTGTCTTGTTTAATGGCAATTTGGGATTAGGCGATGGAGGAGAAACCCACGATGTGTTGAATATTTTTCGCAAAAATGGCGCCATGCCACAGCAGGCATACACCTTGGAAGATTATGGAAAAGGCGTGATCAAATCGAGCGAATTTCAAGAGGGATTCAAAGCCATTTTGGATGCCTATGTAAAAAATCCAAGCCAACAAGCCACTTGGGTGCAAGACGTGAATGCCTATATGGATGAAAAATTAGGCAAATTGCCCGAGACCTTTGATTACCAAGGAAAATCCTATACGCCCAAATCCTTCGCCAAAGAAGTAGTGGGCATCGAAGCCGCCGATTATTTGGAATTTACCAATTACAAAGACAGTCCGTATTACGAAAAAATGGTCTTGCCGGTGCCCGATAACTGGAGTTATGATATGGTGTACAATGTGCCCATGACCGAACTCACCGATATAATTGATTATGCTTTGTCAAAAGGATACACGATTGCATGGTCGTCTGATGTATCGGAACCGTATTTCAGTTGGAAAAATGGTGTGGCTTTTGTGCCTGATATGGATTTGAATACCATTAGCGCCGAACAAAAAAAGACTTTGTTTGATGGTCCAACTGCCGAGAAAAAAGTAACCGAAGACTTGCGTTTAGAAGGATTGTACAACCTGACTACTACCGACGATCACGCGATGCAAATTGTAGGAGTAGCCAAAGACCAAAACGGAAAAGATTACTACAAAGTGAAAAATTCATGGGGAGAATCCAATGACTACAAAGGGTACTTGTATGTAACCAAAGCTTATGTACAACTCAAATCAACCGGAATTTTATTACACAAATTGGGTGTTCCCAAAACGACCAAGCAGAAAATTAAAGTAATGTAATTTAGGTTTCAAGCCAATTCACCAAAATGGATTTGCCTTGAGGAGTTAAGATACTTTCCGGATGAAATTGAAGGCCGTAAATTGGAAGACTTTTGTGTTTAATTGATTGGATGCAGCCCTCTTGATCTTCGGCTGTGATTTCTAGGCAATCGGGAAAATCCTGTTTAGATATGGCCCAAGAATGATATCGGCCAACGATGATTGGCAACGACAAATTGTGGTAGATTGTTTCATTGGTATCAAGCACGGTAATTTCGCTCGATTGCCCATGGACAACTTGAGCTAAATTTTCTAGTTTGGCGCCAAAATATTCTCCAATCGCTTGATGACCTAAACAAATTCCAAGTATTTTTTTGCTGCTTGCATAGCGGTGAATGACTTGCATGGTGAGACCTGCGTTTTTGGGCAGACCAGGTCCGGGAGATAATACGATGGCGTCAAAATCCTGCAAGTCTTCTAAGTCAAATTGATCATTGCGATACACGATGACAGCACAACCCAATCCTTCGAAGTAATGCACCAAATTAAAGGTGAAACTGTCGTAATTGTCAATGATAACTACCTGTTGTATGTTGCTCACAGTATAAATTTTGAATTGCGAATGTAGGATTTTAAACAAAAAAACACGCCAAGTATAGCGTGTTTTTTGTGGGATAAAAAGGATGTGTATTAGTAAACCAATTTGATTTTCAAATCAAAATCGTCGTAGATGGCTTTGTCACCAAGGCTTCCCAAAAAGGTCTCTGAACCGTATTGCACATCATACAAAGCGCGGTTAATTTTTACGTCAGCCGTAGCTCCAGTCCCTGAAGTTACTAAGGTAAACGTTACGGGGTTCATTTTTCCTTTGATGGTTAAATCAGCAACAACTGTGTAGGTAGTAGCATTTACTGGAGTAACTTTTTTGAATGCCAAAGTAGCTGTTGGGAATTTTTCTACACCAAAGAAGTCTTCAGCCTTCAAGTGTCCGTCCAATTTGTCTTTGTATTCGCCCGTTAAGTCGGTAGTCGAAATTGATTTCATATCAACAGTAAAAGTACCAGCAACTAGTTTATTTGATTTGAAAGTTACGATACCGTCCAAGAAATTTATAGTTCCTTCGTGTTGTCCGGTAACTTTTTTACCCAACCAGGTAATTTTACTTAAGGTCGGTTTAACTTTTTTTGTTTGAGCTTGTGCGGCGCTAAATGTGATTAACGCAAAAAACACTAAGGCAATTTTTTTCATGGTTTTTGTTTTTAAGGGTAAATATTAAAGAGTGATAAATAGTTCAGTTTGTTTTTTTCTAACTTTTATGAGGTGTTGTTGCTTGTCTTCTGCATGACGGTAGCCTAAAGTTGCCATAGTTACTGCGTGCAGCCCTTTTTCTTGCAATCCCAAAATGTTGTTCACGGCAGTGGGATTAAAGCCTTCCATAGGCGTGGCATCGATGCGCAAATCAGCAGCGGCATTTAATAGGTTGCCTAAGGCCAGATACACTTGTTTGGCAGTCCAGTTTTCTTTGGTTATTTCGTCCATTTTGGTTACGCTGTTCACAACCATCGTACGAAATCCGGCTAACGCTTCGGTATTTATCCCTCTAGTTGCAGCAATAGTTGCCATGTACGAATCAATTTCGGTTTCTCCTACTTGGTATTCGCTTGCAAAAACAAATAGGTGAGAGGCATCTACCACTTGTTTTTGACCATAGGCTGCAGGTAGAATTTGAGCGCGCAAGGCAGGATCATCTACAACAAGCACTTTGTAGGGTTGCAATCCCATTGAGGATGCTGATAAACGAACCGCTTCTTTTAATATCTCTAGGTTGCTCGGCGAAATTTTTTTGGTAGCATCAAACTGCTTTGTGGCATATCTCCAATTTTGACTTTCTATAAATTGATTCATTTGTGTGGGTTAAATTAAGGGTTGAGTTCTGTATTTTTCTAAAAGTACGTTCAGTAATTGGGCTTCATCGGTGCTTAAATTGCCTACTTGCTGTTGTTCAAATTGTTCTACTTTGGGGTCAATTTCGAGTAATAAATCCATGCCTTTTGCCGTAATGTGCACCTCAATTTTACGGCGGTTTTGTGAACAAATTTGGCGAGTAACCAACTCTTTTGTTAAAAGTTTATCAACGATTCGTGTAGTATTGCTCGTTTTGGCAATCATGCGTTCTTGAATGACGCACATGTTGCTGGGTTTGCCGTTTTGTCCGCGAAGAATGCGCAACACATTAAATTGTTCAACGGAGATCTCAAATGGTTTTAAGATTTCATTAAACTTATCGTGTACTACGTTTTGGGTATATAAAATATTGATTACCGTTCTTTTTGGTAAGGCCAAGGAGGAAGGATGGGATGGCAAAACATTCATAAGCGTCAGTACAATATTTGTAGGTACAAATGTATAGGTATAATTGACCTACACAAGCTAACAATTGTTAAAGTTTAGAAATAAATAGAAGGCAATTGCAATCCTTTCTAAATGCGGAGGCCTTAAAATCAGAAATTCTATTATTTTTGAAAAAAAAATACGAATGGATTTATCGCAAGAAGAATGGACTAGCCAGTTGGCCGCTGACAAAAATGCCTTGGTGCTTGATGTGCGAACGCCCGAAGAATGTGCCGAAGGGATTTTGCCCAACGCCAGTATGATTGATATCTACAAAGGACAAGGGTTTATTTACCAGGTAGACGAATTAGACAAAACCAAAAACATCTATGTCTATTGCAAAGCCGGAGGCCGAAGTGCACAAGCTTGTGCGATTATGAATCAGTTGGGATTTGCCAATACCTACAATTTGATTGGCGGGTTTATGCACTGGGAAGGCGAAGTGTGTTTGCCTTAATTAGCGGTTTTTTTCAAAATTGATTACTTCTTTTACTTGTTCAAAAGACAGTGGTTTCCCAATATATCCTTTTAAAATCGGGTATTCTTTTGATTTTCTAACATCTTTTTCATTCAAAGAAGAAGTAATAATGTAGATGGCCATTTTGCCTACGCAATCTGCCGGCAATTCTTGTAAGGCGTCTAGCAGTTCAAACCCATTCATTTCGGGCATGTTGATGTCTAGAAAAACCAACGTAGGTTCGGCTTTGTGCGAAACACAACGCTCTTTAATAAAATCTAGAGCTTCACTACTCGAAATAAAATCAGCTATTTCTGCAGCTTCATCTACCTGCCGAATTACTTTGGCATGGATGAAATTGAATATCGAATCGTCGTCTATTAGTAAGTAGAACATGAGTTTGAATCAGTTGATTTATTATCGGCACAAATATACAAATCGGAATGACTTGTTTGTTTTGTAATTCACTCTTTTAAAAATAGTTACCATTTCATAACAGTGCATTTTTCGGAAACACAAATACCTTTCAAATCGTCCAAGCTAAATTGAGTGAGATTTGATTTGAGTAGCGCACGTTTGTGTTTGGCAATTTTTTTGATTTCTATGCCTTCACAAAATCGACGCAATTGGGTTTCGGTTTCAATTTGCAAACCGGGTACAGCGATCAACTTGCCCTCGTCGTCTTTGGCAGCCATAGTAAAATAACAGGAGTTGGTGTGTTGCGCAACACCTGTTTTTGGATTTAAGGTTTCTACGCGAATGCCCACAATCATGGAGGTGTTTCCCACATAATTGATGGATGCTTTCAGAGACAATAAATCGCCCACTTCAACCGGATTCAAAAACTCCACACCGTCCACGGCTACCGTAACGCAATAACTGGCGCAGTGCTTGGTTGCCGTAACATAGGCCACTTTATCCATCAGGGAAAGTAAAATGCCTCCATGCACTTTACCACCAAAATTGGCATAAGATGGCAACATGAGTTCGGTAATGGTCGTTTCGGAATCGGTGATTTTTTTGAATAGCATGGGATTTAATTTGGTGTGTTACAATAGTACGAAAAAATGGGATAGCTGTCAGCTGTCAGCTGTCAGCGGTTAGCTTTTAGCTGTCAGCTCTAAGCTTTTAGCGTTTAGCTTTTGATGAGTGGGGAGTTGGGAGTTTATAAAATAGTATAGGCGCTTTTTTGCGAATCTTGAACCGACAACGGACAACCGACAACAGTAAAGAGAGTAGCTTCGCTCAGCTCCACCGTTCCGTTCCTGCAAATGCAAATCCACTGTCTTCTGACGAAGACAGGCGTCTTTAAACACAAAAAAATCGCTCAAGTAAACTTGGCGATTTTTTGTTGTTTAAATCCGTTTTCCGGATTTGCGCTTGGTGTGGAGTCGGGGAGAGTCGAACTCCCGTCCAAACAAGCAACTAAAGAGCTTTCTACACGTTTATTTTCTGATTGGATTTTCGTCAATCGGCTCGGTCAGAAACAACCACCAATTCCTTAGCTTCTTTGGTTTTCGTAACAGCCTCAAAGCGCAACTGTTCTTAGATTCTAATTTACGATTCACCTGTATCGACCGCCTAGAATCAGGGCTTTCGAGGTGAATCTGGCTTTCCTACCTAGTAGGACAAGGCTAATCTTACTTTAATTCAGATTATGCAGCTAGAGCGTAGTTTCCTTCGCCGTGTATAGTTTTGAAGCTATTTTTTACGAGAACGGCCTCATTTCTCGACGTGCTTACTGTTCAATTCGACTTGCTGTCAAAACCAGTCGACCCCATTTTAATAGGTTGCAAATATAGGGCATTAGGTGTAGAAAATTGAATTTGTTGGTTTAAGATATATAAATGTTGTTTCAGGTTTCAAGTTTCAGGTTACTTTGCAGTTCCGCTTCGCTGTAGTTCTTTTTTATATTAGACCTCTTAGTATAATTCTCACAACTTGAAACCTGACTCGAGTCCCGAGGCTTCGGGACGAACAGATGGAGCATAGCGGAATAAACTTGAAACAAAAAAATCACTCATCTTCCTCCATTTCAAACGGATAATCCCCAAACAAGGAAGCGAGTTTTCGGCAGGCATAAACGTTTTTGGTAAACTTATTGGATAGTCCAATAATGGTGACATTCTCGTCAAGCAGCGTAATGTAGGTTGAGGTGCTGCCGTGCCACCAGCCGTTGTGAAAGTAAAAGTTTTTTCCGTTTTCCCATTCCATCATGCGGATGCCCAAGCCATAGTTTTTCACACCTTTGCGTTCGTTGCTGTAGCCTTGGTAAATTTGTTTGCACAGTTCCGGGCTCACAAACTGGTCTGATTTTCGGGCTAAATCAAATTTCAGTAGGTCGCGGGGCGTGCTAAAAATGTTCTTATCACCATAGACCGCATCCAAGTAATCATAAGCCAAACGGATGTTGTTGCCTTTGTAGGATGGCATGGCTGTTTCCTGATCTTTATCCAATTCAAACACAAAACTGTGGCTCATGCCCAAGGGAGTAAAAATCATTTTTTGGATCGCTTCCGGATAAGGCATCCCAGTTATTTTTTCGATTACCAAAGCCAAGATGGCGTAATTGGTGTTACAGTAACTAAAATGGGAGTTGGAGGGACTTTCCAATTGGATATTTTTTTCGCCAAGCAAACGCAACACGTCTTGGTTGCTCAAGGTTTGGTTTCGGTCCCACACGCCGGGATCTTCGGTAAAATAGGCGTAATTGCGCATGCCACTGCGGTGTGCCAACAAACTGCGAACGGTCACTTCGGGATAGGGAAAAGTGGGTAATATGCTGGTAATTTTTTGGTCTAAGCTGATTTGGTTTTTGTTCACCAACAACAACACGGCCGTAGCGGTAACCACTTTACTCACTGAGGCAATGTGCAAGGGGGTCTCAGCCGTGATAGGCGTTTGGGTTTCGCGTTTTCCCAAGCCTTGGTAACGCTCGTAAATAATTTGTCCGTTTTTGGCCACCAAGAAACTCAAATTTGATTGGTCGCTGCTCCAAAACTTCGCACAGAATTTGTCAATCGCATAGCGTTTATCGGCAATATAATTGCGGGATAATTTGGAGTAATTTACTTGCGAAGGCAATAAAATTGGGATGCGGCCATCAATCATATCTGAGAGCTCAGATCCGGTTCGATCTTGTTTAGTACAAGCCCAAGGCTGTAAAAACAAAACAGATAAAACGAGTATAAAGAGTAGTAAAAATCGACGCATTGCAGGGTTTAAAAATCAAATATAGCTAAACGCATTACGGCTGCTAGCAGTAACTTATTAACTAAGGAGCTGTTTTTATTAACTATTTGGGCTAATGTTTTGACTTTCAGGAATTCGTGTATTTCCAGTTTTCGAAAATTTGAGGTTGAAAAGGTTGCCGTAAAAATGTACCTTTGAGGCCATTAAATCCAAAAGGAATATGAAATTCGGAATCATCAAAGAACGCAAGAACCCGCCAGATCGCCGAGTGGTTTTTTCTCCGCAAGCCTTAGTCGCCCTGAAAAATCATTTTCCACAGGCCGAGATCAAGGTCGAATCGTCTGATATTCGCGTGTTTTCAGATGAGGAATACCAACAAGCTGGGTTTGAAGTAACCACCGATCTATCCGATTGTGACGTGCTATTTGGCGTGAAAGAAGTGCCAGTTGACGCCTTGATTCCCAACAAAAAATATTTTTTCTTTTCGCATACCATCAAAAAACAACCGTATAACCGCAAGTTATTGCAAGCCATTTTAGAAAAAAATATTGATTTGTACGACCACGAAACTATAGTGGATAGTCAATACAAACGCCTTATAGGCTTTGGTCGTTACGCCGGAATTGTGGGTGCCTACAACGGATTGCGTGGCTTTGGATTAAAATACGAATTATTCAACATTCCCAAAGCCGAGACCTTGAGTGGAAAAGACGCACTCATTGCCAAACTTAAACGCCAAATCTTGCCGCCCATCAAAATTGTATTGACCGGAAAAGGAAAAGTAGCCATGGGCGCTAAAGAAATTTTGGATGGCATGAAAATCAAAGAAGTACCTGCTGCTGATTTCTTGACCAAAATCTACTCCGAGCCAGTATTTACGCAAATCGATGTGTTGGACTACAACAAACGCCTCGACGGAACGCCATCATCCAAAAGCGATTTTTACGCTAATCCTACTGACTACACTTCTGATTTTGAACGCTTCTCTAAAGTAGCCGATGTGTTTATGGCCGGGCATTTTTATGGCAATGATGCGCCAGCGATTCTCACCCGTGAAATGCTGCAAGCATCGGATAACAATATTCGCGTGGTGGCCGATATCTCCTGCGATGTCGATGGCCCAATCGCTTGCACGCTGCGTGCCTCGACTATCGCTGATCCTTTTTTTGGCTATTTGCCCAGCGAACACCAAGAAGTTCCCTACATGCATCCGGGGGCCATTGTAGTCATGTCGGTCGATAATTTGCCTTGCGAATTGCCCAATGACGCCAGCGTGGGCTTTGGTGAAACGTTTTTAACGCACGTAATTCCTGCTTTTTTTAACAACGACCAAGACCAATTGTTGGCTCGAGCACAACTCACTGCGCAGGGAAAATTAACACCGCGATTTGGGTATTTGCAGGAGTATTTAGATGAAAAATAACAACCCGTTTTTACAATAAATTATACGATACCATGAAAAAAATCCTCCTACTCGTATTGCTTTGCATCGGATTCAATTCCGCTGCCCAACGCGTGCAATCGCCCAATCAATTAGTTACTCTAACTTTTCAAATGGCCGAAAAAGGGACACCTAGCTATACCGTAACGTACAAGAATAAGCCAGTTGTATTGTCGAGTTCCTTGGGTATTTACTTGAAAGACAGTGCCGATTTGGCTACTCATTTTACCGTTACAGGCACCAAAACCAACACCTTCAATGAGACTTGGAAACCTGTATTGGGAGAAAAATCGGAATATGTAAACCAGTACAATGAATTGATTGTTTCATTGACACAAATGGCAACTGATCGCAAACTTAATCTGATCTTTAGAGTGTTTGACGAAGGAGTCGCGTTTCGTTACGAAGTACCCAAACAAGACAACTTATCCTATTTTGTCATCTCAGAAGAGAAAACCGAATTTAATCTGGCCGGAGATCACAAGGCCTTTTGGTTGCCCGGTGATTACGACAGCCAAGAATATCCGTATACCGAATCAAAAATATCTCAAATCAACACCGACTTAGTTGATAAAAACAATGGCATTGCCCTGAAAACCATTCAAAACAAATTCCGTGTACAAACGCCTTTGCAACTCAAATCGGCTGATGGCTTGTATATCAATCTATTTGAAGCGGCGGTAAATAATTACCCAGTAATGCACTTGGATGCTACGCCGTCCGAATTTAAATTCACTTCTAATTTGGTCCCCAATGCGATAGGAGACAAGGCCTATTTGCGCACGCCTTTTGCTTCGCCTTGGCGCACCATTATGGTGAGTGATGATGCCCGTGATATAGTTGGATCTAAAATGATATTTAACTTAAATGAGCCCTGTAAACTAGATGATACCTCTTGGATTAAACCCATGAAATACGTGGGAATATGGTGGGAAATGCATGTGGGAGTTGCCACTTGGGATTATGCTGGATCACAGAATGCCCAAAATGCAGCCGGTAATTTAATACCATCAGGCAGACACGGTGCCACGACTGCCAAAACAAAAAAGTACATTGACTTTGCTGCCAAACATGGTTTTGACGGCGTATTAGTAGAAGGGTGGAATACCGGTTGGGAAGATTGGTTTGGCAATTGGAAAGAAGATGTATTTGATTTTACTACACCTTACCCAGATTTTGACATCGCTGAAATTTCCGATTATGCCAAAGCCAAAAACATTAAAATGATTATGCACCATGAAACTTCTGGCTCGGTTGGCAATTACGAAAGGCATTTGGATCGCGCCTTTGAAAACATGATCAAATACAATTATCCAGCAGTAAAAACAGGCTATGTGGGTCGTATCATTCCGCGTGGAGAATTCCATGACGGACAGGTGATGGTCAATCACTATAATCATGTGGCCCAACGTGCCGCTGACTATAAGCTTATGGTGAACTCCCACGAGAGTTCTCGACTCACCGGATACAACCGAACCTATCCCAATTACATCGCTGCCGAAGCCGCACGTGGAAATGAATTTAATGCTTGGAGTATAGGAAATCCGCCCATGCACGAGACCATTTTGCCCTTTACCCGATTGTTGGGAGGCCCCATGGATTATACACCCGGGATTTTCGAGATTAAAATGAATGTCTACGACAAAAACAAAAAAGAACACGTGCATACTACCTTGGCGAAGCAATTGGCTTTGTATGTAACCATGTATTCGCCTATTCAAATGGCGGCTGATTTGCCTGATAATTACGAGAAATACCTCGATGCTTTTCAGTTCATCAAAGATGTGGCGGTAGATTGGCAAGACAGCAAATACTTAGAGGCTGAGCCCGGTGATTATTTGACCGTAGTGCGTAAAGCCAAGAATTCTGAAAAGTGGTTTTTGGGTGCCATTACCGATGAAAATGCCCGCAAAACAAAACTGTCATTGGACTTTTTAACCAAAGGCAAGAAATATAAAGCGATTATTTACCAAGATGGCAAAACGGCCCATTGGGAAAGTAATCCCAAATCGTATGAAGTTAAAACGCTTACAGTTACTTCCAAATCTAAATTGGATTTGAATTTAGTGTCAGGTGGCGGAACTGCCATTAGTTTTGAACCAATGAATTAGCTAGAATAGAATAAAAATACCAAAATACGCAAACGTTGTATATGTGTCTTTTTTTGGTTTATGAAATCGATTTCGTTGATAACTATTCACGAATTTCCGGTGGTCATTTTATATTAAACCTATATTTATGAAAATTTTGAACAAAAGGATTTATGTCTGGCAATTCAAAGTAGAAAACTAAACATACCAAAACCAACTTAAAAAATTACTTATGAATTCAGTACAAACAAAAACCAATTGGGCCCAATTCATTCCGCTCGTTACCGTATTCTTCTTTTGGGGATTTGTGGCCGCCAGCAATGATATTTTGATTCCCGTATTTAAAAAAGCATTTGATTTATCGCAAGGTGAAAGTCAATTGGTATCGGTGGCTTTTTATATTGCCTATACGGTTGGTTCTATAATTTATATGCTTGTTTCTCTTGCAATAGGTAAGGATTTGGTAAACAAAATTGGGTACAAAAATGGCTTAGCTTTAGGACTTACCATTTCGGCCTTAGGAACTTTATTATTTTACCCAGCAGCAAATATGCATTCGTTTCCTTTAATGCTATCTGGATTATTTATAGTTGCACTTGGATTCTCCCTACAACAAACGGTTGCCAATCCATTGGCAATTGCTTTAGGACCAATCAATACGGGCTCTCAACGACTTACATTAGCAGGAGGAATCAATAATTTAGGAACTACGATTGGACCGCTCATCGTGAGTTTTGCCATATTTGGATCGGCGGCCTCAGCCAATACCGAAATGAGTATCGAAAGCGTAAAAATACCCTATTTAATATTGGGTGTTGCATTTTTGCTAGTTGCCGTTTTACTTAAATTTTCTTCGCTTCCTGAGCACCCAGCTGCCATTGATGAAACAACTGAAGACACTAGCAATGTTCGATCTTCAGCATTAAAATACCCGCAATTGGTTTTGGGAATGATTGCCATTTTTATTTACGTAGGCGTTGAAGTATCTACAGCCAGTAATTTGCCGGCTTACATGGAAAATCATTTAGGCTTTTTAACCAAAGACATTGCGCCCTACATTTCATTGTATTGGGCCAGTTTAATGATTGGTCGTTGGACCGGTGCGGTTGAAGCTTTTACAGACAACATGAGTTTGCAAAAAATATTGCGATTCATTGCGCCCTATTTGGCGTTTGGCGTGTTTTTGTTTGTCAATGCAGTTGCCAAACACGATTTGAGCGTATTTTACATTTATGCCGTGATAATTTTAGTATTAATTGCCGCTGATATGGCCAGTAAAGGAAACCCGGCCCGTATGTTGCTCATATTTTCTGTATTAGGAATCGTGGCTTTAATTACAGGCATGGCCACCAGCGGAATGGTAGCAGTGTATGCCTTCATTAGTGTTGGGTTATTCTGCAGTACTTTATGGCCTTGTATATTTACCTTAGCTGTAAGCGGCTTAGGCAAACACACCAGCCAAGGAAGTAGCTTTTTGATCATGATGATCATGGGTGGAGGAATTGTAAGTTGGTTACAAGGAACTGTTGCCGATTCTATCGGAATTCAATCCAGTTATATTGTTGGGGTATTTTGTTTTGCTTATTTGGCTTTTTATGGCTGGAAAGTGAGCGGAATTTTAAAAAGTCAAGGAATAGATTTTGATAAAAAAATAAGCGGCGGACACTAGTCTAAGGCAGTAATACAAATTTTAAACTCCGAAGGAATTTCTTTCGGAGTTTTTTTTAGGCAAGAACTTCAGTAAATAGTGGTTGTTTTTACAATTTAATTTACTTTTGAAACCTATTGAAATCCCTATGAAAAAATTCACCTTTTTGTTGCTGTTGCAATCCTCGATATTGTTTGCTCAATCTGCCGATGAACTCTTTTTGAAGCAAATTTATTCCTCGGCCTTAACCCAATCGAGCTGTTATTCTTGGCTCGATGATTTATCCAACAAAATTGGTCAACGACTCTCGGGCTCCAAAGGTGCCGAATTGGCTGTAGCGTATACTAAAAGTCAGTTGGACCAGTTGGGAGTAGACAAAGTGTATTTGCAGGAAGTAACCGTACCCAAGTGGGTGCGAGGCGACAAGGAGCAAGCCTATTTGCAAGTAGAAGGAAAAAAAATATCGTTTTCGATCTGTGCCTTGGGATTATCGGTAGCTACACCGTCTACCGGACTCTCTGCAGCGGTAATTGAAGTGCGCAGTTTGGACGAATTGGCTCAATTGGGAGAAGCAGCCATAAAAGGTAAAATTGTTTTTTTTAACCGCCCCATGAATCCCGAATTTATCGAAACCTTTCGCGCCTATGGCAGCTGTGTCGATCAGCGATCATCGGGCGCACGCGAAGCCGGAAAATTGGGTGCATTAGGTGTTATTGTTCGGTCGATGAATTTACGAATCGATGATTTGCCCCATACCGGCATGACCAATTACGGCGATACACCACTGGCCCAACGCATTCCTACTGCAGCTATTTCTACACTTGGTGCCAATCAGTTGAGTAGCTTACTAAAAGACAATCCTGCGGCTACTTTTTACTTTAAACAATCCTGTCAAACTTTTGCCGACGTGACTTCCTACAACGTAATTGGGGAAATAACCGGTTCTCAATTCCCAAACCAAATTATGGTGGTAGGCGGACACTTGGATTCCTGGGATTTGGGGGACGGTTCGCACGATGACGGAGCAGGCTGCGTGCAAAGTATGGCAGTATTAGAAATACTCAAAAAACTCGATTATGCGCCCAAACATACCGTTCGAGTGGTCTTGTTTATGAACGAAGAAAACGGCGTTAAAGGCGGAATGAAATACGAAGAATTGGCTGTAAAAAACAAAGAGCAACATGTATTTGCCTTAGAAAGTGATTCGGGCGGATTTTCACCCCGAGGATTTTCAATTGAGGCAACTGATGCACAGTTGGCACAAATCAAAATCTGGGAACCTTTATTTGAACCCTATTTAGTACATATTTTCAGAAAAGGGCATTCAGGTACAGACATTGGTCCTTTGCACGATGCGAATATTGTAAAAGTAGGCTTGCAACCCGATTCGCAACGGTACTTTGATTACCACCATGCAGCCAACGATACCTTTGATGCGGTAAACAAAAGAGAATTAGAATTGGGCGCTGCCGCGATGACTTCGTTGATGTACTTGTGGGATAAAACCAATTAGAGTTTAAAAATACCGCCTACTGCAATAATTCGCTCAAAAAAGTTAAAATCTTGACTCGCTTTGTCGGCGGAGCTTTGTGTGGTGCGAATATTATCCATGTTGATGTAGCCGTATTTGAATTCGCCTTGCACATAAAAATGCTTCAAAAAAGTAACGTTTAGTCCGGCTTTGGCCGAAACTCCGTATCCGGAAAAGTGAAAATCATCGTGACGGGCCTTACCCAATAATGTAGTGTTGGTTTTGGGGTAAAGCAATCCAGCGCCTAATCCTTCGGTAAAGTTAATTTGTATCTTGTCGGTGTTGCGGATGCCAAACCAATAGGAAATATCGGCAAAATGGGCAATTTCAGTATGAATATAATTCAACCCATCGGTGTGTTCAAATTGCAAAAAGCTGCCGTCGGTAAAATCAATCGGTTCATTGATGTATATCCCATTGTAAGCTGAACCAGATTCTGAAGCTGGTAAATTTATCGTTCCGGTTATTAAAGCCGTTTGGTTTTGGGTCATCACGTACTTCATGTGATCCACGCCAACAGAAATGCTATACTGGTCTGCGAAAAAATAACCCAGTTTAAAGTTGGTTTGTGGAATGGTAATTTTGCTGGGATTTATGTAATCGATATGCCAGCCCTTTGGTTTGTCATGTGCGGTCGCATTGTGCACAGTAAAGTCATAATTTGTTCCTGTATAGCGGATGGAAGATGTAGTATATGTTTCTCTGTTTCCGCCCCACGATACAAAAAACTTTCCTTTGTTGTGTGCGGTGTAGCGGTCTTGTATTTTAATAGGTTCTTGAGCGTAGGCACAATTCATAGCCAATAAAACACTGGCTACAAAAGTGAGAAGGGAGGTTTTCATAAAGTAAAATTAAAAAGTAGTAATCGTTTTTCGAATGGCCACCAAGCGGGTCATAAGGCCTTCAAAATAATCCAAGTGCAGCATATTGGCGCCGTCACTTTTGGCATTGGCCGGATCAAAATGGGTTTCAATAAACAAACCATCAACTCCCACGGCTATTCCCGCACGGGCAATGGTTTCTATCATATCGGGTCTTCCGCCTGTTACACCTATAGTTTGGTTGGGTTGTTGTAGCGAATGTGTTACATCTAATACCGTCGTCGCATATTGCTGCATGGTTGGAATTCCACGAAAATCTACAATCATATCTTGGTAGCCAAACATGGTCCCGCGATCGGTAACCATCACGCTTTCATTTTGGCAATCCAACACTTTCTGAACCGCGTGTTTCATGCTTTCTGGACTCATGAATTGTCCTTTTTTCAGGTTGACTATTCTGCCCGTTTTGGCTGCAGCCACCACCAAATCTGTTTGACGCACTAAAAAAGCAGGAATTTGCAATACATCTACATATTGTGCTGCACGATCAGCATCTTCGTTGGTGTGAATATCCGTTACCGTAGGCACGTGAAAGGTTTCAGATACTTTGCGTAATATTTGGAGTGCTTTTTCGTCGCCAATTCCAGAAAAACTATCAATCCGCGAGCGGTTGGCTTTTTTGAAAGAGCCTTTAAACACCAATGGAATTTCTAATTTGTTGCTAATGCCCACTAGCGTCTCGGCTATGCGCAAAGCCATTTCTTCGCCTTCGATGGCACAAGGTCCGGCCAATAAAAAGAAATTGCCACTATCGGTATGTTTAATTTGCGGAATTGCTGCTATATTCATGGGTCTAAATTTGATGCAGCAAAGATAAATATACAAGCCGAATTACCGGCTTGGTTTTGTAATTTAAATTTAAATTAAATAGATTGAGCTATTTGAGTCGCAATCCAACCGGAACCAACAAAGGACCCTTCTCGTAGTTGTTAAAGTAGAGCAACATCGGGGTTTTTTGGTTGGCCCATTTTAGTTCGTATTGATGCAATAGTCCCACACCCATTTCGGAGTGCTTGCTCGCGAACGGACAACAGGTTTTTACAATATTGTAGCTAATGGGTTCTCCGTGAGGTCCTGCCAAGGCATTCAAAAAGCGTTTCACGTTGATGCTGTCGTTTTTGGATGAACCATAAAATACATTGATCGGGTATTCTTTCTCGGTGCCATAGCGTTTTTCTTTGCTGTATTCGCTGAGCAAAAATGTATCTGAAGAAGTCAGCTTTGGTGTGGGTGTTTTGTCGCTGCAGTTTTTTATCACCAAGCTTGATCCTCCACAAGAAAGCAGCAGTAGCGCAAGTCCTAGAATATATATCGATTTATTTATCATGATTTGCTGGGGTTTTAGTACCTAAAGAAAACGAGAAGATAGCAGAACTTAGTATGCCTAAAGAAAAATTTAGAAATAAGGTTTGCAACAAAAAGCTACGGTAATTGTAATATAAATTAACCTGTTCGGCAGTCATTTTTTTGGAGGAGACCATAAAGGATTTCATCGAATTGAAAAAACTGGGGCTAATGTATTGCAAGGAAATGCGCAGTAAAAAAGGAGTGAGCAATCCAATAAAAAGCGTGAGCAAAATGCCCGAAATAAATCCTTGGCTTTGGGACATATTTCCCTGATACACGTTTTTTTTCTTGTCTAATAGTGCTACAAAATAGATGCACACTGTAATCAAAATAAACACATTGGTATACAACGTATAGTCAGTGATTCGTCGGTCGTGCAATCCGCTGCTTTTTTCGATGATGATCCAAAGCAAAAAGGCGATCCCAAAATTGATAGCCCATTTGAGCTCAATATGAATTTTTTTCAACATAACGGTAAAATTTCGAATTCAAAATTAATTCAATATTTTTAGTTTGTGCTTTGTAGGAGGTAAAATAATAGGATTTCGTATTTTTGGCGAAATTCGTAAATCATGGATAGTCTATTTTATACTTGGCATTGGTCGATATCAGGCTTTTTAATTGCAGCAGTCATGTTAGTGCTCAATTATTATGGGAAGGTATTTGGCGTATCTTCCAATTTACGCACACTTTGTACCGTGATGGGTGCACACAAACACAGTGATTTTTTCAAGTTTGATTGGAAAGCGCAACGCTGGAATTTGGTCGTGTTGTTTGGCGCGATGTTGGGCGGATGGTTTGCCGTACATTTTTTGAGTGATCCGTCTAATGTACAGTTACATCCAGCTACCCTTTATCAACTCCAACAATTAGGGATTGATGTCCCACACGGCAATTTAGAACCCACAAAACTATTTGGTAATGCCGTACTTTCTTCACCCAAAAAAATAATTTTTCTACTTGTAGGTGGATTGTTAATAGGCTTCGGTTCGCGTTATGCCGGAGGTTGCACGTCAGGTCATGCCATAGCCGGTATCAGTAATTTACAGCGCCAGTCGCTTAAAGCGGTGATTGGATTTTTTGTAGGCGGTTTAATTATGGCTCACTTTATTTTCCCATTGATATTCTCATGATAAAAACACTTAAGTATATAGCGGTAGGATTTTTATTTGGTGTAGTACTCACCAAGTCCGAGGCCGTTTCTTGGTATAGAATTTATGAAATGTTTCTATTTCATTCGTTTCATATGTACGGAATTATTGGTACAGCAATTGTTACAGGTATTATCGGCTTGCAATTCATTAAACGCAAAAAAATTAAAAACAACAAAGGCAATCCAATTGTAATCCCCATCAAAGAAAAAGGTTCCTTCCGCTATTGGATTGGTGGCCTATTATTTGGATTGGGTTGGGCCTTAGTAGGCGCTTGCCCAGGTCCGATATTTATTTTGTTGGGCGCTGGATTTTTGCCTTTGGGATTGGTTTTAATAGGAGCCCTGTTGGGCACTTTTATTTATGGAGTGATTAAAGATAATTTGCCTCATTAATTGCCGAAGGTGACTTTTATCATAGAAGGAAGGTAAATACGCAAGTACCTTTATAAAAAATTCCCTCATGAAATCCCTACTTGTTCTTCAGAATTTAAAATGTACCGGTTGCGCCTCAACAATCTCCTCAAAACTTACTGACTTTGATTTTGTACACAGTGTATTGATTGATGTAGATGCCAGCACAGTAGAAGTAATTTACGAACTCGAAACCAACTTACCCATCCTACAAGAGGCCCTACGTAAATTGGGATATCCGGTTGTGGGAGAGGTCAATTCGCTTACAACCAAAGCTAAATCGTATGTGAGTTGTGCAATTGGAAAAATGAATTAAGTGAGTTCGGCACTGAGTCCCGCTTCAAGCAGAGCCGAGCATTGCGGAACTAACTCGGTTAATTCGCCCGTTTTTACTGTACATTTTCCTTTGTAATGCACCAATAAAGCACATTGTTCGGCTTGTTCGGCAGTATGTTCACAGACGCGCATGAGCGTTTCAATCACGTGATCAAACGTATTCACATCGTCATTATACAACACAATTTCGTGTGCATTTCCTACGGCTGTTTCAACCGCTGTTGCTTCCAGAATTTGCTCTTGTGTACTCATGGCGTAATTAGCGCTTTTCAAATTCTAAGGAAACCCAATTGTTGCGTTGCAATTGAGAAACATATTGCATTCCATTTTCTGTACAAGACGCTTCCAAGAATGGAATATCTTCTGCATAGAAACCACTCAGCAACAAGGTTCCTCCAGAAACCAGGCAGTTGGCATAGGCCTGCATATCGGCCAACAAAATATTGCGGTTGATGTTGGCTATAATCAACTCATAGCGCTGGTCTATCAATAGACTGGCATCGCCTTCGTATACGGTGATGTGCTGGCAAGTGTTACGTGCCGCGTTCTCTATCGAATTCAAGTAACACCAGTTGTCAATATCAATGGCATCAATAGGTTGCGCGCCTTTCATCTCGGCTAATATGGCTAGAATCGCGGTTCCGCAGCCCATGTCTAGCGTTTTTTTGCCATGTACGTCCAATCGCAACAAATGCTGAATCATCATGTGGGTGGTTTCGTGATGACCGGTACCAAAACTCATTTTGGGTTCAATTACAATGTCATATTTTGCGGCTGTTTTGGGATGAAAAGGCGCACGCACATGACACATCCCATCTACTTCAATGGGTTCGAAATTCTTTTCCCATTCTTCGTTCCAATTGACTTGCTCAATTTCTTCGATGGTAAAGGAGATATTGAATTCGGGTGATTGCAATACAAACAAATCGTCCAAAATAGCTGCATTCCACAACTCTTTTTGAATGTAGGCCGTAAGTCCAAATTCGCTTTCTACAAAACTTTCGAAAGGCAATTCGCCCAATTCGGCTACTAAAATTTCTGATCCCAATTCTTTGGGTTCAACGATAAAATGATATCCTAAATAAATTGATGACATAAAGTAATTTAAATGGCCGATACAATAGCAGCAAAATCAGTCGCTTTCAAGGCCGCTCCACCAATTAATCCGCCGTCAACATCGGGTTTAGAAAATATTTCTTGTGCATTATCAGGTTTCACACTGCCGCCATAGAGAATACTGAGGTGGTTGGCTATGTGTTCGCCATAGGCTGCACGCACGGTAGCGCGAATAAATTCATGCATTTCTTGCGCTTGCTCTGGACTGGCAGTTTCACCGGTGCCAATGGCCCAAACGGGTTCGTAGGCCAATACAATTTGCTCCCAACTTGCCGATTCTAAATTAAATAAACCGGTTTTGAGTTGCGATTCTACCACAGCAAAATGT
>Ga0209550_10001557_pt1 | contig 21986 bp, 22 predicted proteins | sample LauGreSuBDMM15SN_2_FD_187567 | JGI IMG/M metagenome (GOLD analysis project Ga0209550, IMG submission 187567) | Freshwater lake microbial communities from Lake Michigan, USA - Su13.BD.MM15.SN (SPAdes) (version 5) | ecosystem: Environmental > Aquatic > Freshwater > Lake | place: Lake Michigan... | reverse complement strand
CTAAAATGGCCCAGATGATGAATTGCAATACGCCAGCCAAAGAAGTTCCGATGATTTTTCCCATCATCAACTGGAATGGTTTTACCGAGGAGATGATAATTTCGATGATGCGGTTGGTCTTTTCTTCAATCACCGAACGCATCACCATGTTGCCGTATATTACAATAAACATCATGATCAGGTATCCAAAAGCACCGCCAATGGCAATTTTCATTTCGTTTAATCCCTTTACCGTTGATTCGCCAGTTGCTTTGGCCACGCCAATAGACAGGTCGACGGTTGCTTTTTTGATGGCCAAGGTGTCCAATTTCGCCGTTTGAAAATTAAGCTGGGTGAGTCGATGGGAAAGTACGGCTTCCATATCGGACAAAAAGGAAATACTGGGACTGTCTGCTGACAAATACTGCACTTGGTTTTTGTGTATTCCGTTTTTTACTGCGGCAGGAATCACCAACACGCCTTCGTATTGTTCGCTCACCACACTGTCTTTCACTATGGCCAGATCTGTTTTGGACAAATCTACATAGCGGTATTCTTCGTTACTTTTGAAATCGGCAGCAAATAAACCCGTGGCATCATGCAAGGCAATTGTTTTTACATCTGATTTTATAGAGCTCAAATACCCTACAAAAGCGGCAATCCCCACAAACAAGAGCGGACTTAAAAACGTCATGACAATGAAGGACTTGTTGCGCACTTTGGCCAAAAATTCCCGTTGGATGATTAATAAGATAATGTGCATAACTGGGATTTAATTGTTTTGTACCGTTTGTATAAAGATGTCATTAACGCTTGGGATTTTTTCCATAAAATGGGTTACTTGCCCGCGTTGGGTGAGCAGATTCAACAAGGCATTGGGCGTTTGATTGTTGAGGCCAATTTCCAATTGCAGTTCGTTGTTTAACGATTTGAACTGTGTGGGTTGCACCGAAAATTGTTTGGCAAGTTCCAACAGCAAGGCTTCGGTGTCGTTGGCTAAAATACCCACCTCGTAATTGTGGCTGCGAAATTGACGCTTGATGTCTTGCAAAGGGCCTTCGAGTAATTTGTTGGATTGGTGAATTAAAGCAATGTCGTCGCACAATTCTTCGACGCTTTCCATGCGGTGCGTAGAAAATATAATGGTCGATCCTTTTTTCTTTAGTTCCAAGATTTCATCTTTGATCAAATTAGCATTCACCGGATCAAAGCCCGAAAAAGGTTCGTCGAAAATCAATAATTTGGGTTGGTGCAATACGCAGACCACAAACTGTATTTTTTGGGCCATCCCTTTGGATAATTCTTGGATTTTTTTGTCCCACCAACCACGAATTTCCAAGCGATCAAACCAGTATTCCAGTTGCACTTTGGCCTCGGCTTTGGTTAAGCCTTTCATTTGCGCCAAATACAAACACTGCTCCCCCACTTTCATGGTTTTGTATAAGCCACGCTCTTCGGGCAAATACCCAATGTGTTGCACGTGTTTGGGTTGTAAAATTTCGCCATCCAACAGCACTTGACCACGATCGGGCAAGGTAATTTGATTGATGATGCGAATTAAAGATGTTTTTCCTGCACCATTTGGGCCCAGCAATCCATAAATACTTCCTTTGGGAACCTGCAGCGAAACGCCGTTAAGTGCCACATAGTCACCGTATTGTTTGTAGACTTCGTTAACTTCCAATAAGTTCTTCATGGGTGATTTTTGAAAGCGGTAAAAATACACAAATCGCCGCGAAACAAACCATTTTAACATAAAAAAACCCCTCTTTTAACACGGAGGGGTTGGGGCAATTATTTTGTGTTTTGTGTTTACGAAAACATGTCTTTTACTTTCTCAAAAAAGGACTTGTCAGACTTCTCAGGATTGGGGGTGAAATGTTCGTCGGTGAGGTTTTTTTCGAAAAAATCTTTTTGTTCTTTCGACAAGGTTTTGGGTGTCCATACATTCACGTGCACCAATAAATCACCGGTGCCGTAACTGTTTACACTTGGAATTCCTTTGCCTTTCAGACGTAAAATTTTACCGGACTGAATGCCTTCTTCTAGTTTGATCCGCACTTTTCCGTTTACCGCTTCAATTTCTTTGGACACACCCAAAACGGCCTCGGGCAAACTGATGTATAAATCGTAGTGCAAATTTTCGCCTTCGCGTTTCAAGAATTCGTGCTCAATTTCTTCAATGGCTACAATTAAATCACCCGGGATTCCATTGCCGGGGGCATCGTTTCCTTTGTTGGATACTTTGAGTTGCATGCCATCAACTACGCCTGCCGGAATTTTAATGGAGACGGTTTCGTCTTCCAAAATCATCCCTTGGGCATCGGCATTGGCTGGTTTTTTATCGATGGATTGACCCGCACCGCCGCATGTTGGACAAGTTGATGCCGATTGCATTCTACCCAAAATGGTATTGGTTACGCGCATTACTTGGCCTTGGCCGTTGCACGTCCCGCAGGTTTTGTAACTCACGCCTGCCGCTTGAATTTTGCGTTTTACTTTTACTTTTTTCTCTACGCCGTTGGCAATTTCTTCTAGCGTCAATTTAACTTTGATGCGCAAATTGCTGCCCTTCACCCGACGTTGGCCTCCGCCACCGCCAAATCCGCCGAAACCACCAAATCCGCCACCGCCAAAAATGTCGCCAAATTGGCTGAAAATGTCATCCATATTCATGCCACCGCCACTGTATCCGCCACCACCGCCTTCAAAGGCTTGGTGTCCGTATTGGTCGTATTTGGCTTTTTTGTTGGGGTCGCTAAGCACCTCATAGGCCTCAGCCGCTTTTTTGAAGTTTTCCTCGGCTTCTTTGTTGCCTGGGTTTTTATCGGGATGGAACTCAATCGCTTTTTTTCGGTAGGCCTTTTTAATTTCGGCCTCCGAAGCTGATTTGGTAATTCCTAAAATTTCGTAGAAATCCTTTTTCATTGTTTTTGGTTTTTAATGGCCGATAACCACTTTAGGGAAACGAATAATCTTGTCGCCCAATTTGTATCCTTTTTCAATCACATCAACCACTTTGCCTTTTAAATTGGGTGATGGCGCAGGTATTTGGGTAATGGCTTCGGCATAATCGGCGTCAAAAATATCGCCGGCTTTCATGGCAACTTCTTCTAATCCTTTGGAAACCAAGGTTGATTTTAATTTTTCGTGTATCAATTCAACACCTTTCAACAACACATCGTCGTCCGATTTTTTAATCTCCACCAAGGCCCGATCAAAATCATCCAATACCGGCAACAAAGATTGCAATACATCTTGATTGGCTGTTTTAAATAATTCGATGCGTTCTTTGGTATTGCGGCGTTTGAAATTTTCAAACTCGGCAAACAAGCGCAAATGCTTGTCTTTTTCGCTGGCTAAATCTTCTTGTAATTGTTGTTCTGGCGTAAGGGCATCAGCTGATGCAATTCCCTCTTCATGCGGGTGTTCGGTGTGTATAGGATCTACCACTTCGTCCTGTTCTTTTTTGTCCGTATTCATGTTGAACGTATCTTTAATTCGGTTGATAAACATTATTTTTTTGCTAGTGGATTGCAAAAGTATTGCCAATTCTTAAATAATGTCAAATTGTCACCTTTTTATTTTCTAGCAAAAACGATAAAATTCATAAATAAATCAAAAAAATAGATATAAATTTTACGATCACACAAACGTTTATGTATGTTTGTCTAGGTAGATTTGTATCGCTTTTCTTGAAGAAATAAAAAAGTGAGGGACACAGATTTTCTAATTATTAATTCACCTAGTTATACCAAAAGCGCGAACTTCTTGTTGGCGCTTTTTTATTTAAGGCAGGCGCGCAAGGCTTTCTTGGCTGTAGGAAATTGAAACACATAGCCAGCATCTAACGCTTTCTGGCAACTTATTTGCGTATCTGTAAATACCAGTTGATGCATTTCGCCTAAAATAAATTGCATGAGCCATTTGGGCGTAGCTGGAAGAAACAATGGGCGTTTGAGTATTTTGGCTATCAATTGGGTTTGGGTTCGGTTGCTAATTACTTCGGGCGCAACCGCATTGTATGTGCCTTCCCAACTGTGTTCCATCGCAAACACATACAGGCCTACTATATCTTGCAAGTGAATCCAAGACTGCAGTTGATTTCCATTCCCCATCAATGACCCAAAACCCATTTTGATTGGAAAAACCAGTTGAGGCAATGCGCCACCGGTTGCAGCAAAAACAACTCCAGTGCGCAACAGACATACTTGTATTCCTAAACTCTTTAATTGGTTGGTGTTGGCTTCCCATTGTTTCACAACATTTCCCAAAAAGGTAGAGGCTGTATTTGTCTCGATTTCAAGGTAATATTTCCCGGTATTATTAGGGTATATCGCGGTGCCCGAAGCGGCAATAACTTGCTTTACTTGGTTGGGTACTTTGCGCAAATAATCGTGTAAAGTTTGTGCGGGAGTGAGTCTACTTGAAAGAATTTCGGCTTTGTAGGATCTTGTCCATCGCTTGGCAATAGTGGCTCCTGCTAAATGAAAAATTACTTGAACATTTTCTAATGCGTTTTCGTCCAAGTAATATTCGGCTGGATTCCACAAAAAACCTTTGTAGTTGGGTGTATTTTGAATTTTTTTTGGGGAAGTTGTAAGGTAATGTACCTTATGGCCTTTGTGCAAAAGCGCTGCAACTAATGATTTCCCGATTAATCCTGTAGCACCCGTAACTAAAACAACCATATTTTTTTTACAAATATATACTTTTTGTTTAATCAAATCGACAAATTGGTTAAACAAAAAATAGCATGGCTATTACTACAAACCTAGTGAAATTGAATCAAATGTTAAATTTTAAAAAAAAATTAGTACTATGTTTTACATATTACTTTAGAATAAACATATATTTGCATAAGAAATTACTAAGCATACTACTATGAACATCGAAAACACAAAAGCACAAATGCGAAAAGGCGTGCTGGAGTTTTGCATCCTCTCGGTCTTAAAAGAGAAAGACGCCTACACTTCAGAAATTTTGGATACGCTGAAAAACGCCAAATTACTAGTTGTAGAAGGAACGGTCTATCCGTTGCTCACCCGCCTTAAAAACGACGGTTTACTGAACTACCGTTGGGAAGAATCAACTTCGGGACCGCCACGTAAATATTACGGCTTGACGGAAGTTGGCCAAACTTTTTTACACGAACTCAACGACACCTGGAAAGAACTATCAGATGCCGTAGAACTAATCACAAACCAAAACTAACTGTCATGAATAAAACTGTAAACATCAATTTAGGAGGAATCGTATTCCACATTGACGAAGAAGCCTACTTAAAATTATCCAATTATTTGGATGCCATAAAGCGTTCGTTGAACAACACCAATGGACAAGACGAAATCATCAAAGACATTGAGTTGCGCATTGCCGAGCTTATTTCTGCCAAACACAGCAGCGAAAAACAAGTGATTATCATGTCAGAATTGGATGAAGTAATTGCCGTAATGGGCCAACCCGAAGATTACCGCATTGAAGGTGATGCAAACGAAGCCGAACAACCCAAAACTGACTTTACAACGGCATCAAATACAGCCAAAACCAAATCGAAAAAACTCTACCGCGACAAAGACGATGCCATGATAGGCGGCGTGCTTTCGGGATTAGGATATTATTTTGGCATCGAGCGCGTGTACTTGCGACTCATTTTATTGGTGTCCTTGTTGATTTTTGGCTTTGGTTTTTTAACCTACATCATTTTGTGGATCGTGATTCCAGAAGCCAAAACCACTTCAGAAAAATTAGAAATGAAAGGCGAGCCGGTAAACATTTCGTCGATTGAGAAAAAAGTGCGCGAAGAATTTAACAACGTATCCGAGAAAATAAAAAACAAAGATTACGATTCGTTGGGCAACCAATTGAAATCAAATGCCAGCAAGGCGGGTTCAACATTGAGCGAAGTAATCCATACTATAATCAAATTGATTGGTAAAATAGCGGGAATTATTCTTGTCGTGCTCAGTATATTGTTTTTAGTGGCACTTACCCTAGCCAGTTTTGCACTGAGTAGTACTACATTTATAGAATTTCCCTGGACCAATTATTTATTAGCTGGAAACTTGGCCGAATACCCCACTTGGATTTTTGGATTGATGATGTGGCTTGCCCTAGGAATTCCTGCATTTTTTGTGACTTTACTTGGCTTTAAATTGATTTCACCCCGCAGCAATTCGATTGGAAACCCTGCCAAATACACCCTGATTACCTTGTGTATACTCGCCTTCATTGCCCTGAGTTATGTGGGAGTAGAACAGGTATCTGAATTTAAAATGGCCGGAAAATCGATACAGAAAGATGCTTTGCCCATCACGGCATTAGATACCATTCAAATTAGCTTTCAACATGACGAAAGTTTTGGCACAGAGGAAGACGAAAATTCCTTTTTAGTTACCGAAGACGCGCAAAATCATTCGGTGATTTACTCGAACAACATTCGTTTTAACGTGTACAAATCGGCAGATGCCTCGACCTATTTGGAGATTGTGCGCAAAGCCCGTGGTAAAAAAGCAGCTGAAGCGCGAAATGCGGCCGAAAAAATAAATTACAGCTATAGTTTCTCCAACAAGCAGTTAATTTTAAACGACTTTTTATTGACCGATGTGAAAAACAAATTTCGCAACCAAGAGGTAATTATCAATTTGTATGTGCCTGAAGGACTACACTTTAAAACCGACAGTTCGGTGCAACAATACGATGATTCGGACAATAGTTTTTTTAATTTGCATTACAGTTCGGCCGATTATTTATATCGGGTAGAAAGCCAAAAAGTGGTTTGTACGAATTGTCCGCCTGAAGAAGACGAAAACGAAGATGTAAATGGCGGTGTTTCTATTAATGTAGACGAAGACAGCTCCTCTACCCAAGTATCCATAAACGAAAAGGGTGTTCGTGTAAATCTTCAAAAAAACAAGTAAAATTAGCCGGCAGATTTGCCCATTTATTTTATACTGAATTGGTTATCAAATAATCACTTTTGTTAACAAATTAAGCTTGAAAGAACCATAAAAAATAGTATTTTTACGGCTCAAATTTCAAAAAAATAAATGGGTAAAATCATTGCCATAGCAAATCAAAAAGGCGGCGTAGGAAAAACGACTACATCGGTAAACCTAGCGGCCTCCTTGGGTGTTTTAGAAAAAAAAGTGCTGCTCATAGATGCCGATCCGCAGGCCAATGCCAGTTCGGGCTTGGGTATCGATGTCGAAAACGTAACCATTGGAACCTACCAAGTGCTCGAGCACAGCAACCGCCCAGAAGAAGCTATTTTGCCCTGCTCTGCTCCCAATGTATCTGTAATTGCGGCCCATATTGATTTGGTGGCCATTGAAATTGAATTGGTTGACAAAGAAAACCGCGAGTACATGCTGAAGCAAGCCTTGGCATCCATCAAAGATGATTACGATTACATCCTCATTGACTGTGCCCCTTCGTTGGGATTGCTCACGCTAAATGCCCTAACTGCCGCTGATTCGGTAGTGATTCCCATTCAATGCGAATACTACGCTTTGGAAGGCTTAGGTAAATTACTCAACACCATCAAAAGTGTTCAAAAAATACACAATCAACAATTGGATATCGAAGGCTTATTGCTCACCATGTTTGATTCGCGTTTGCGCCTATCCAACCAAGTGGTCGAAGAAGTACAAAAACACTTCAACGATATGGTGTTCAAAACCATTATCCAACGCACGGTAAAATTGAGCGAAGCCCCAAGTTATGGCGAAAGCATCATCAACTATGACGCAACCAGCAAAGGCGCAACCAATTACTTGCAACTAGCACAAGAAATCATCAAGAAAAACAGTATTTAATATGGCTCAAGCAGGAAAAAAACAAGCCATGGGCAGAGGTTTATCGGCTTTATTAAAAGACCCAGACAACAACATTCAATCGGTACACGACAAAAATGCCGACAAGGTGGTGGGCAACATTATAGAACTGGATATTGAGGCCATTGAAATTAATCCGTTTCAACCCCGCAGCAATTTTAACGAAGATACCTTGACAGAACTGGCTTCGTCTATCCGGGAATTGGGCGTGATTCAACCCATTACGGTACGTAAAACCGATTTCAATAAATACCAATTAATTTCAGGTGAGCGAAGATTACGAGCTTCTAAAACAGCCGGATTAACCACGATTCCCGCCTACATTCGCATTGCCAACGATCAAGAATCACTCACCATGGCCTTGGTAGAAAATATCCAACGCCACGATTTAGACCCGATTGAAATTGCATTATCCTACCAACGATTAATTGATGAAATTCAACTTACGCAAGAACAAATGAGTGAACGTGTGGGCAAAAAACGGTCTACCATTGCCAACTACTTGCGTTTATTAAAATTAGATCCGATTATCCAAACGGGTATCCGCGACGGCTTCATTAGCATGGGACACGGCCGAGCCATCATCAACATTGAGGATTTGGATGTACAAACCAGCATCTACCAAAAAATTGTGAGCCAAAACTTGTCGGTGCGTGAAACCGAAGCACTGGTAAAAAGCTACCAAGAAAGTTTAAAACCAGCTGTCAAAAAACCAGCTAAAGCCAGCTCATTCCCTATAGCAGATACGCACATCAAATCATTTGGCGCCTATTTTGGCACCAAAGTCGAAGTGAAACTAAGCGGAAATGGCAAAGGAAAAATAAATATTCCGTTTCATTCGGAAGAAGATTTTAACCGCATCCTCAAACTAATTCAAGGCTAGTGCGGGTTTGCATGTACATCCTTTTGGTTGGATTCCTTCTTAAAGGAAACTGCAGCTATGCACAAGGTGAAACCATGCAAATTGTTACCACCAAAGACACCCTACCCGATCGTGAAATTAATCCGCTTGCTCCGGCAAAAGCCGCTTTTTATTCGGCCGTAGTGCCTGGTTTGGGTCAGGTGTACAACAAAAAATATTGGAAAGTTCCCTTGGTCTATGGCGCGATTGGCGCGAGTATTTATTATTACACGCTCAACAACGCCCGTTACCAAACCTACCGCAATGCCTACAAGGATCGCTTGGCAGGTATTCCCAACGAAGCTTTTGACTACTTGGACAATGCTCGACTCATTCAAGCTCAACAATTTTATCAACGCAACCGCGATTTGTCCTTGCTTTGCGCGATTGGCTTCTATGTACTCAATATCATAGACGCCAATGTTGATGCTCATTTGGGACAATTTAATGTGAACGACAACCTGAGTTTTAAACCCGAAATCTATTCTAACGGGTTAAATTACAAACCCACTATGGGCGTAGCCCTCAACTTCAAATTCAAATGAAACTAGCACTTTTAGGCTACGGCAAAATGGGTAAAGTCATCGAAAAAGTGGCGCTCGATCGCGGACATGAAATTGTGTTGCGCAAAAGCAGCAGTTCTACTTTTGACGGGCTAGAACTGGCCGACGTGGCCATCGATTTTAGTGTGCCAGCCTCTGCAGTAGAAAATATTACTGCTTGTCTGCAATACAACGTTCCTATCGTATGTGGCACAACGGGTTGGTTACAGGATTATGACAAGATGGCCGAATTGTGCCAACAAAACAAAGGCGCCTTTTTGTACGGATCAAATTTTAGTTTGGGGGTAAATTTGTTTTTTGAATTAAACCGAAAACTGGCCCAACTCATGGCTCCGCATGGGCAATACCGCGTGAGCATGGAAGAAATTCACCACACCCAAAAATTGGATGCCCCTAGTGGAACGGCTATTTCTTTGGCCAACGACATTGTGGCCAATTCCAATTACAACGGGTGGTCATTGGCCGAAGCGCAACCCAATGAAATTGAAATAACAGCCAAAAGAATAGAAAATGTACCGGGCACGCATTCAGTATTTTACGATTCTGAGGTAGATCAAATTGAAATTAAACATACGGCACACACCCGCGAAGGATTTGCTTATGGCTCGGTAATTGCCGCCGAATGGATTATTGGAAAAACTGGCGTATTTAGCATGAAAAATGTACTCGAACTGGAATAATTAAACCTATAAAATACAGACGATTATGACACTTATTCAATGGATTATTTTATTTGCTGCCGTGCAAATTGTACACGGACTTGGCACTTGGAAAATGTATGAAGCCACCGGCAGAAAACGCTGGGAAGCTTTTGTACCGGTGTATAACGGCATACTTTTCATGAAAATCATCAACCGACCAAGCTGGTGGACCATCTTGTTGTTTGTGCCTATAGTAAATCTCATTATGTTTCCCGTTGTTTGGGTAGAAAGCTGCCGAAGTTTTGGGTATAATTCAACCAAAGATACCTTTTTGGCCATCTTCACCTTTGGTTTATACGGCGCCTATTTGGCCTATACCAAGCCGTTAAAACACCTACCCGAACGCAGTTTAGTTCCTGTTAACAAAACCGCTGATACCATCAGTTCACTATTATTTGCTATCGTTGTGGCCACCATGGTGCATACCTATGTCATGCAACCGTTTACAATTCCTACTGCTTCACTCGAAAAATCTTTACTCATTGGCGACTTCTTGTTTGTGAGTAAATTTCACTACGGAGCACGAACTCCGCTCACTGCCGTTTCGATGCCGATGGTACATGACAGCATTCCGTTAATGCACAAAAAATCGTATTTAAATTATCCACAGTTGCCTTACTTCAGATTTCCGGGCTTGCAAAAAATAGACCGCAACGATATTGTGGTATTTAACTGGCCAGTAGATACGGTATACAAGTTTTTTGATACCTCCAAACGCAAAGCCAATAAACCCATAGACAAAAAGTCAAATTACGTGAAACGCTGTCAGGGTATTCCGGGAGATACTCTCGAAATTAAAGAGGGATTGGTTTATATTAATCACAAACCCTTGGTTATGCCGCAGCGGGCGCGCCCACAATATTCCTATTTGGTAACCACAGACGGCGGTGGATTTGACGAAACCTATTTGCAAAAAGAATTGCAAATTACTGACCCGATTTATATCGATAACCGCACACCCAACACCTACATATTTTCAGCCTTAACTGCAGATTCTGCCGCTCGACTCAAAAACAATCCTGTTGTAGTTTCAATTGTAAAAAACCTAATGCAAGAAGCTGATCCGTCTGTTTTTCCGCAAAACACCACTTGGAATCGAGACAATTACGGACCCATTTACATTCCAGAAGCTGGAAAAACTGTAGAACTTACCGCAGCCAATTTGCCGTTTTATGCACGCATCATCAAAGAATACGAAGGCAATACACTTGAGCTGCAGGGAACTAGCATCAAAATAAACGGAAGCACTGCCACATCGTATACCTTCAAACAAAACTACTATTGGATGATGGGAGACAACCGACACAATTCAGAAGACAGTCGTTTTTGGGGTTATGTGCCTGAAAATCACATTGTAGGAAAACCAGTTTTCGTTTGGCTGAGTGTAGATCCAAACGGACGCGGGTTGAACAAAATTCGCTGGGAACGCGTGTTTACCACTGTAAATGGAGAGGGCGAACCGTTTTCGTATTTGAAATTTTTCTTGTTGGCCTTGGCGGCCTATTTTGGCATTAGCTTCTACTTGAACAAAAAGAAACAAAACGCCTAATCACCCGCTATGCGCTCGTTATTTTTGCCCACTTACTTTCCGTCTATCAGCCATTTATCGGCGATGGCACAAGCCGACGGAATTACATTTGAAGTTCATGATCATTTTCAGAAACAAACCAACCGCAGCCGAACCTACATCAACAGTCCCAATGGAATTCAATTGCTCAACATTCCTATTAAACACAGTAAAGAGCGTCATCAAGCAGCCCAAGATGTCAAAATAGAATGGGCCTTTGATTGGCAAAAACAGCATTTCAAATCGCTGGAAGCAGCCTACCGCACTTCGCCTTTTTTTGAATACTACGAAGACAAATTCATGCCGCTATTTATAGATAAGCCAACGTTTTTACTCGACTTAAACTTTCGGGCAATGGAGTTGGTATTTGACTGTTTGGGCTTGCCGTTTATCTACGAAAAAACCAAAGAATATTTTCACGAACGCAGCGATATCAAGGATTTTAGGTGTTTAGCCAATGGCAAAAAAGACCAAACAACAGTAACGGAATATCCGCAAGTATTTGCCGATAAACACGGTTTTATTTCCAATTTGAGTGTGTTGGATTTACTCTTTAATGAAGGTCGATTTGCCTTAGATTACCTGAAACAACAAACGCTTTAACTACTCGAAAGCCAAGCGGGTCATGATGGGAAAATGATCTGAATTGATAAAGCCAGGAAAGCTCTCAAAACTTTTTACTTTCAGACTTGGATCGGCAAAAATATAGTCGATACGCGCCGGGTAGTACTTAAACTTATAGGTTTGGCCAAATCCTTTTCCGGCCTCTTCAAAACAGTCTTGGAAATCGCCTTTGATGTTGCGGTACACAAACGAAAACGGACTGTTGTTCATGTCTCCACACAATAAAATCGGGTATTTACATTTCATTTTATGCTGGTGAATAATCTCGGCTTGTTGCTGTTGTTGGCGAAATGCATTGCTGATGCGATTGAAAAGCAGTTGCGATTTTTGCTGGTTGATTCCGTCGATATTTTCGGATATTTCGTTTACATCGGGGGAAATTTTGATCGATTGCAAATGGATATTGTACACCCGCAAAATCTCCTTTCCGCGTTTGATGTCGGCAAAAATAACATTGTTGTTGGAGTTGGCCGGTAGTTCCAAATTGCCTTGATCAATAATTGGAAACTTAGAAAAAATGGCCTGACCCGTTTTGATGTGTTTGCCTTGCATAAAAATAAAATGATAGGGATATACTTTCAAATCAATTTGCGCCGCAGCCGAATATTCCTGAATACACAAAATGTCAGGGTTTTTATCTATGATAAACTGCCGAATGTTTTCGGGGACCTCTTTGCTGGGCAGCCAGTCAAATAAATTAAACAGGCGCACATTATAACTCATAACTACAAAATCATTTTCGGTGGCGGGCAAATTACTTTCAGAAAATTTATAAAACTTGGTTATAAAGGTAATTCCGATGAGCAACACCAAGCCCGACAACAACATTTGGCTTTTAATCTGAACGAGCCAATACAAAAAGAATAGTGCATTCAGGATCAGAAACAAGGGCATGAAAAGTGTGAGAACTGCAAATATCGGATACAATTTGGGCGCTAGAAAGGGCAACACATAGGCAATCCCAGTCAATATTGTGAGTGCAATATTGGCCAAAAATGCTACTTTATTAAACCACGATAATCGTCTCATTGTAAGAGTTGAATAATTATTTTCCTGCTTTGAACAAAAATTCCTTTTCGTCTGCACTTAAACTGTCATAACCCGATTGGCTAATTTTGTCTAAGATGTCGTCGATTTGCTGCTGTGTTTTGTCTTTGATCACCACTTTTGCCACTGGTTTTAGCGGCTTTGCTTGGTAATTTCGATGCACTTTTTTGAAGGAATTTTTCTTTTTACTTCCAAACCAGCGGGCTAATGTATCAAAAAATTCGGAAATGAATTTACTGAGATCAATGCCCTGTAGTAGGAATTTGATGTAGACAAATCCAAACAATGCCCCAGACAAATGGGCAATGTGCCCACCGGTATTTTCGGTGAACAACTGCAGTAAATCGATAACCAAAATGACCAAGGTAAATTGCCAAAGTTGCACCTGGCCCACGAGCAACAAGCGAATATTCATGCGGGGAGCATAGGTAGCCGTAGCAACCAACACGGCCATGATTGCCCCTGAGGCACCCACCAAACCGCTGGATAAACCCAAATTAAAAAAACGAAACGCCAACACAAAACCCAATCCTGACAAGATCAGGCCAAGCAAATAGACGCCAAGTAATTGTTTTTGTGTAAAAAAAGTTTGAAACAATTTGCCGGCAAAATTCAACACCATCAAATTAAATAGGAGGTGAAAAAAACTCGCGTGAAAAAAGCCATAGGTTAATAATGTCCAGGGATGGTAGGCCAAATGACTAAAATCGGCAAGTAATTTTATTTCTGTGGGAAATAGAAACACCCCCAACCGAAATTGGTACCAAACCACTACCGAAACAAGAAAAGCTCCCACATTCCAAAAGATGAGCTTCTGTTCCATACCGCCAAATTTATAGGCTACTTTGATGTCGTTTAGCATACTCATGTGCGGCTACTTAATTCCAACGGTTGGATTTAAATTGATTTTTCTTCCAATACCACACCATCAAAAATCCGACTAAAGCGCCGCCAATGTGGGCAAAATGGGCAATACCCGAAGCACCTCCAAAAATGGATTCACCGCTAACGCCCATAAACAAATCAACCGCCAAAAGTCCGGGTACAAAATACTTGGCTTTGATGGGAATTGGTATAAACATCAAGCCCAATTCGGCATTGGGAGCCATAAAGGCAAAAGCTACCAACAAGCCGTATATAGCACCTGATGCGCCCACGGCTGGGGTTTGACACAGCTGAACCGCTTTGATCAAGGTATTGAAATCGGCTTGTTGAAACTGGGCTTTTTCCATAATTGAACTCACCTGACCAGCAACCAATTGGCCATTTTCGTCAAAGACAGTACTGTAATTGGCATTTAATAATACATGCAAATCAGAAGCCGATAAAGACAACTGCGACAACTGATCCAGCAGCAATTGAATTTGCACATAGTTGACTAAGCTGTGCAATAAAGCCGCACCTAGTCCGCAAGAAATATAAAAGAACAAAAATTTAATCCCTCCCCAATAGTGTTCCAAAATACTGCCAAACGAGTACAAGGCAAACATATTGAATGCGATGTGCATGATATTTGAAAAATTACCTTGGTAGACACTGGCATGCATAAACATATGGGTGAGCGGTTGCCAAATACGAAACGAATTGTTTTCTATGTCATACAACGACAAGTATTCGTAGGCCACATCACCCAACAATTGAGAGCCCGCAAAAAACAGAAAATTTACAATCAACAATTGTTTTACAGTGGGTGTAATGGGCGTCATAGGGCAAATTTTTTATCGATATCACTCAGGCTTATGGTGGTGAACGTTGGTTTTTGAAAAGGGGAAACAGCCGAATCTTTGCAAGCAAACAAACTATTTACTAAGTGTTCTTGTTCCAGTTCGGTGAGATAGGCTCCGGTTTTGACGGCCAACGAACACGCCATCGATTTGGCAATGGAATCGTTGGTGCTAAAACTACTGGCTGGAATACCGTCCGACAAATCGTGCAGTAAGGACTCCAGTACTGCCAAAACCGCAGCTTGTTCCATATGAGGGGGAAGTGCCGCGATAACCAATTGATCGGCTTGGCTTTCGTCAAATGCAAAACCCAAGGCTTGCAAGGCGGGCATTAATTCGTGGAGCAACTGAATTTCTTGTAAAGAAAACGAGAACACTAAGGGAAACAACAACGGCTGACTTTGTGCTTGTTGCACCGTCATGTTGGTGAGCAGTTGCTCGTACAAAATGCGTTGGTGTGCGCGCTGTTGGTCAATAATTACAATGCCTGATTTGATGGGGCTCACAATGTATTTGCGTTGCAATTGATAGGGCTTGGAGGTTGTAGTTTCTTGGTTGGGTTCTTCGAATAGATTGGCTGTAATCTCCTCATTTTCAAATCGGTGACCTGCTGATGAAAAGACAGCTGCGGTATCCTGCTGCAAACCCACATAGAGGTTTTCCCATTGGGGAGCAGCTGATTTTATAGAAGAATAGGCTGTTGATCGTGAATAGGAAGCCGGTTGTGTACCAAAAGGATTAAACGTATCATCCACTTGAATGGTAGGGGCTGCCGAAGATTTATCTTTAAAATGGTAGGGTGTATCCAAATTGGGATCCCGATCAAAATCCAATACCGGAGAAACGTTAAATTGGCCTAAACTGTGTTTAATGGTTGCACGAAGTATAGCATAGAGCGCTTGTTCGTCGTCAAATTTAATTTCCGTCTTGGTGGGATGGATGTTGATATCAATGGTATTGGGTGGAACCTGCAAATACAAAAAGTAGCTGGGTTGTGTTCCGTCAGTCAACAAGCCTTCGTAGGCGGCCAATACTGCATGATGCAAATAACCACTTTTAATAAACCGATCGTTCACAAAAAAGAACTGTTCACCTCGGGTTTTCTTGGCAAATTCGGGTTTGGATACAAAGCCGTGTATTTGAACCAAATCAGTTTCTTCTTGCACGGGGACCAATTTTTCGTTGGTTTTACCCATAAACAAAGCTACAATGCGTTGGCGCAAATTGGTGGCTGGTAAATTAAACAATTCACTGCCGTTGTGAATCAAGGTAAAATGGATATTGGCGTGAGCCATCGCTATCCGTTGAAACTCCTCGATGATGTGTTTGAACTCTACTATATCCGACTTCAAAAAATTGCGTCGAGCCGGAATGTTATAAAACAGATTTTTTACCAAAAACGAGGTGCCTTTGGGCAACACTGCCGCCGATTGAGCTATAAATTTACTGCCTTCAATAATGAGATGCACACCCAATTCCTGTTGGTCTTGTTTGGTTTTGAGTTCTACATGCGCAATGGCTGCAATCGAGGCCAAAGCTTCTCCACGAAATCCTTTGGTGTGTAAGGCAAATAGATCTTCTGCTTGGCGAATTTTGGAGGTGGCATGTCGCTCAAAACAAAGTAGCGCATCGTCTTCGTTCATGCCCAGTCCATTGTCAATTACTTGAACCAAGGTTTTCCCGGCGTCTTTTATGATTAATTTGATATCAGTTGCTTTGGCATCGACTGCATTTTCCAACAACTCTTTTACCACTGATGCCGGGCGTTGCACCACTTCGCCGGCCGCAATTTGATTGGCTACGTGATCGGGAAGCAATTGAATAATACCTGACATAGAACGGGTTTTAGTGTGGATTTGCGATGCACACAAATTTATAAAAATAATGTTGGGTTTGGGTGTGTAATGAGCCTAAAAAACCCACTAAATTTAAAGCGGGTTGTGGTTTTTTTTATGAAAATCGGTTGAAAATTAGTTGCCTAAAAACGCCATTTTAATCGCGGCAATTGCGGCTTCGGTGCCTTTGTTTCCGTGAATTCCACCACTGCGATCTAGCGATTGTTGCATCGAATTGTCTGTGAGCACACAAAATATCACGGGAACATCCAGCTGGATATTAAGGTCTTTAATGCCTTGTGTAACCCCTTCGCACACAAACTCAAAATGCATGGTTTCGCCTTTTATCACACAGCCAATCACAATAACCACATCAACCGATTGGGTGGCAATCATTTTTTTGGCGCCATACACGAGCTCAAAACTGCCGGGTACATTCCAACGAATGAGATTTTGAGGTAACGCTCCACAATCTAAAAGTGCAGCTTCGGCACCTTGGAACAAGCCCTCAGTAACCGTTTCGTTCCATTCTGAAACAACAATCCCAAACCGAATTTGCTTCGCGTTTGGGATTGAGTTTTTATCGTAATTGGATAAATTTTTATTTGCTGTAGCCATAAAACGGTTGGGTTTATATTTTAGAAAACAACAATTGCTTCCTAAATCTCGGCTAAATTATTGAGCTAATCCGATCAACCCATCTACAGTTGAACCTTCGGCGGTGTTTTCGTATTTCTCTTTTAATTCGGTAAAATAGGTCAAGGCTTCTGCTTTGTTTCCCAAAGCCAAGGCTGTTTGACCTGCTTTCAATAAATAGCGAGGAGTAGTGAAATCATTTGGGTTCATTTTGGCTGCTTTTGCATAAAATTCCAAGGCTTCTTTGGGTTGATTTTTTTGAGAAAAAGCATCTCCAATTGCACCTTGAGCCAATACGCTCAATACCGCATCATCTGATTTGAATTTTTCTAAAGAAGCAATCGCTTCAGTATATTTTCCGGTATTTAAGTAGGCAATTCCCGCGTAGTAATTGGCTAAATTTCCGGCAGCAGTTCCACTGTATTTGTCGGCGATGTCTACAAAACCAAATTTGCCTTCAGACCCTTTTAGACACAAAGCAAAAAGCGAATCACTTTTAACGCCGTCAACTGCTTTTTGAAAATTTTGTTGGGCTTCATACATTTCGTTGGCGGCTTCTACTTCTTTAGGCTGTGCTATAAATTTCTCATACATCACATAACTCACCGTAACCAATGCAATCGCCGCTACAATACCAAAAATATATTTCTGGTTGCTGGCAACCCATTCTTCTGTTTTGGAAGCCGTGGCATCTAAGGTGTTGAATACGCCTGCGGTGGTACTGTCTTTTTCCTCTACATTCACATCTTCCAAAAAGGCATTGTCATCTTTCTCTGCTTTTTCTTTTGGTGATTTGTATCCTCTTTTATTATATGTTGCCATTTCATTTAAATTAGTGAGCCGCAAAAATAAAATTTTTATTGAAACTCGCACAAAAAAAACGCGATTAAATTCAAATATTTCAACAAAACTGCGCCCTTCTCGTCCCTGTAGACAAACACCCAATAATTCGAGCCGCGGTCGCCCGAAAAAAATTAGGTAGATCACCATATTTTCAATAATTTGCGACCTCATTTAGAAACGACAATTTTGCGTTTCTCTGCCCAAAAAAACCCATGTTTTTAGAATCAATTTCTTTATTTAACTACAAGAATTTTGCCGATGCCCGCTTTGAGCTTGACGCAAAAATAAATTGTTTTGTAGGCAAAAATGGTGTAGGTAAAACCAATGTACTCGATGCCATTTATCATTTGGCCAACGGCAAAAGTTATTTTAATCCGTTGTCGGTTCAAAACATCAAACACGGGGAAGATTTTTTTGTGATTGAAGGTGTTTTTGAAAAAAATAAGCGCAAAGAAACCATCAATTGCAGCTTAAAAAAAGGACAAAAGAAAATCCTGAAACGCAACGGCAAGCTTTACGAAAAATTTTCGGAGCACGTGGGCCAAATTCCCTTGGTAATTATTTCTCCCGCCGATGCCGATTTGATTACAGAAGGAAGTGAAACCCGACGAAAATTTATGGATTCGGTGATTTCACAACTAGACAATAGCTATTTACATCAACTCATTCAATACCAAAAAACCGTCAGCCAACGCAATGCACTACTCAAGTATTTTGCACTAAACCGCACCTTTGACCCCACAACTCTGGAAATCTATGATGCGCAATTGGCCGAATTGGGCCCTCAGCTGTTTGAAAAAAGAGCCCAATTTATCGCCGAGTTTATCCCGATTTTCAACCAACACCACCAAGCCATTACCAACAGTGCCGAAGCGGTTCAGTTGGTGTACGAAAGCCATTTGCACGACGGAAATTTCTTGGATTTATTGCAGGAAAAACTTCCCACCGACCGGGTGCTGCAATACACTTCGGTGGGCATACACAAAGACGATTTGGCCTTTCAGATTGACCACTACCCGATTAAAAAATTTGGTTCTCAAGGCCAACAAAAATCATTTTTAATTGCTTTAAAATTGGCTCAATTTGAATTCATCAAAAAGCAAAGTGGCGTGAAACCCATTTTGTTGTTTGACGATGTGTTTGATAAATTGGATGAAATTCGGGTGGGTAAAATAATTGACATGGTGAACAATGACAGTTTTGGCCAATTATTTATATCGGATACGCATCCCGAACGCACCGAACAAGTGGTGAAACAAACCAATCAATCGTACAAAATTGTCCATTTATAAACCGCTCATTTTCTTGAAAAGCGTACTTTAGCACAACCTTAAAAAAAGTAGTTTATGAAACTAAAATACCTCACTTTCCTGCTGTACATCACTTTGATTATGGCTTGTCACAGCCAACAAGCGAGTCAAGTTGAATCGGTTGCGGCCAATCAATTTGCGTATGAACTCAAGCAATCGCCCAAGCCGCAGTTGCTCGATGTGCGCACCGCAGAGGAATACAACAGTCAGCATATAGAAGGCGCACAAAACCTGGATTGGAACGGATCAAATTTTGATTCAGTAGTCAAGGATTTAGACCAATCGAAACCGGTATTTGTGTATTGTCTTTCGGGTGGTCGCAGCAAAAAAGCAGCCGCAAGATTGGCTGAATTGGGTTTTTCAAAAATAGTCGAACTCAACGGCGGCATCTTGAAATGGAACGCAGCCGGTTTTGCCGAGCCCAACAGTAAAATTGTAGGCATGTGCAGCCAAGAATATGAGGAACTCGTGAAAGCGAATCCGAAAATTTTGGTGAATTTTTATGCCGAATGGTGCGCCCCTTGTAAAAAAATGGCGCCTTATGTGTTGCAAATTCAAAAAGAATTGATAGGAAAAATCGCCCTAGTTCGCCTCAATGCCGACGAACACAAAACGCTCATCAACCAACTCAAAATTGAAGAACTTCCTGCTTTGTTTTACTACGACAACCAAAAAGAAGTATGGAAACACAGCGGATTCATGAGCGAAACGGAATTGCGTGCCAAATTGAATTAGTATGATTACAGCAGCATCTTGGCAATTTTTGACCGATTTAGCCCAAAACAATTCTCGGGATTGGTTTTTGCCCAACGCGCCGCGTTATGCATATTTTAAAGAAAACTACCAAGCACTCATTGTGGAATTGCTGCGCGAAATGCAAGCGATTGATCCGCATTTGGAGCTCTTGGCGGTAAAACACTGCAGTTTTCGGATTCACAAAGATCTGCGTTTCTCTAAAGACAAAATACCCTACAAAACCCATTTGGGCATTTGGCTCAACACCAATCGAAATTGGGAAAACGCACCCGGCTATTACTTGCATTTGGAACCCGGCAAGAGTTTTGTAGCGGGTGGCATCTATTTTCCTCCAGCTGCACAGTTGCGAAAAATTCGGCGAGAAGTAGCTTTTTTTCACGATGAATTGACCGACTTGTTGCATGAAAATCCTTTTGCTGCGCACTTTGATGGATTTGATCGCAACGAGACCAATCAATTAAAAAATGGTCCAAAAGACTACGACAAAGATCATCCTGCCGCCGATTATCTGAAACTAAAAAGTTTTACTTTTAGACACAAATGGCGAGAGGAACAAGTATTTTCATCGCGTTTTATAGCCGAAGTGCTCGCACAATTTGGCAGCATGAAACCGTTGATTGATTTTTTGTACCGCGGAATAGAAACTGACGAGTAATTACCCATATGAAAAAAAAGAAGATTCTTTTTCTTGGCGAAACCTACCGAGCCGATGCCCAAACCTGGATGAATGGGTTGCGGGAATTTGGCGATTTTGAGCTGGTGAGCTGGGAATTAAAAACACCCAGTTATGGGGGAATCAATCGGTTGTTTAGGTTGCTTGAGTATGCGATGGCTTGGTTTAGTTTGCGCAAATTTATTCGGGAAGAACAACCCGATATGGTCATTGCCGAGCGCACCACCAGTTATGGATTTCTGGCGGCCCACACCGGCATTCGGCCCGTAGTTATTGCCCAGCAAGGCATTACCGATTTGTGGCCTTCGTCGTCGTTGTTGTTGCCCATCAAAAAACAGATGCAACGGTATGCTTTTCAAAAAGCTGATTTAGTGCATGCTTGGGGGCCCATTATGGCCGAATCGATGGCTAAAGTGGGGGTAGATTCAAGCAAAATTTTAGTTTTACCAAAAGGCATAAATACAATAACTTTTACATGCGGTGCCGATGTAGAACCTCAAAAAATAAAAGCAATTGTTACCCGTGCACTCGAACCCGAATACGGACATACCCTAATTTTGATGGCCTTTCATCAACTCAAACAAAAAGGAATTGAGTTTGAATTGACTATAGTGGGTGATGGACTGGAAAAAAACCGCTTGCAAAAAATGTGCAACCAACTGCAAATCAACAATCAGGTGAATTTTACTGGTCGTGTGCCCAATACTGAATTGCCTGCCTTGTTGGCACAACACAATTACTACTTGAGTATGCCCGAAACCGAAGGTGTCTCGGCCTCCTTGTTTGAGGCGATGGCCTGCGGCTGCTACCCTATTGTCTCTGATTTACCTGGAAACCGCTCCTGGATCAGCCACCAAGAAAACGGCCAATTGGTATCTTTACAAGAATCAAACGCCTTGGCTATCGCGATTGAATGGGCGATTGCTCATCCCGAAATCCGAGAAAAAGCGATTGTAGCCAATCGAGAATTTGTGGTTCGTCAAGCAGATTAT
>Ga0209550_10001555_pt1 | contig 21993 bp, 21 predicted proteins | sample LauGreSuBDMM15SN_2_FD_187567 | JGI IMG/M metagenome (GOLD analysis project Ga0209550, IMG submission 187567) | Freshwater lake microbial communities from Lake Michigan, USA - Su13.BD.MM15.SN (SPAdes) (version 5) | ecosystem: Environmental > Aquatic > Freshwater > Lake | place: Lake Michigan... | reverse complement strand
CAGTGGCGATGGCGATGGCGGTGACAGCAGCGGACGAGGCGACGGCGCGGCGAAAGTGCGGCGCGAGCGGCCGTCTGCGGCGGGCTGTACGGCATGCATGCTATTATGTGCTCTGCCAACGCAGCAAACGGTCTGCATGATTGTCCACGTGGTTCGCTGCGCGCCGTCCCCTCCTTGGCTCCTTCGGGAGACAGCCACCGACTCGATCACGAAAATGGGCAATTTTGATCGATCGAAAATTGCCCATTTCACCGATTCGAAAATCGCGCCTCCGACGCTCCGAGGGGCCGTCCGTGTCGTCAGTTTGCGAAGGATGGGATGCTTGCCGCACAACGCCATGGCACAATCCGGAATCCCACTCCGGGTTCCGCGGTGACGTGAAGCGGAAAGGTTTGCGTTTCCGTGACCGGACCGGGGACCACGCCTCCCACCGGAAAAGTTGGTCATTCGGTCGGTTCTTTCGTCGCCATCGACTCCTCGCGCCCTGCCGCTTGGTAGCTGCTAGGACCTATAGGTATGGTCCGGCCACCCTGGAAGCAAACTTTCCTAATCCATAATGGTCGATACGCGCATGTCATCCTTTCCCTTTCTCGCCTCATCCGCGATCGGCATTCGGCTCTCGATCGGGGGGTTGGCGATCGGGTCATACACCAGACGGGACCGCGCGCACACACTCAACATTATGCACATGCGCGATGTGGTCGGACACCAAGCGGACACGGCAGAATCCCTATCAAAATCCACTAGCATCGCCTTGCTGCGTCGTGCGCGGGCCGTGATTGTCAACAATCACCCAAAGGTCGTCACTGAACTTGGGCGCCGACGAGCCGTTGAGGGGCACCGTCGTGTTCCATGTCCAATGTGCGTGGGTTGCGTTGGCGATCTCCAGGATGCCGAATCCGTAGTTGCCGCAGTAGCTGGGCGATGTGGACTTCGGGTCGTTGTTGCAGTGCGCCGCTGGGGGCTCCTGGCACCCTGCCGCTCCGGTCACGATGGGCACAACTGCTCTCGGGTTCGTGTAGACGCTCGCATCCTTGTTGGCAGCTGCCGTGTCATACACGTTGGTCATCGGGTTGAATGGGAGCCAGCGCCTGTAGCTGTGCACGTGCCCGCAAAAGTACATGTCGACACCGTAGCTGTAGAAGAGAGACTCCCACAGCGAGCTGTTTTGAGCCATGTAGCTGCACTTGTGGCCAAACGCCATGAGCCAGGGCCGAATGTGACGGTTGGCGTTCGCTTTGGTGAGGTCTGCCTTGAGCCAGGTCAGCATGTTGTGAACGAGCTCGTCGCCCTCGAACTCGTCGAACAACTCGGTATCGATGCTGATGTAGTGTGCCAGGCCGGAGTCGAAGCTGTAGAACAGATTGGACGGCGAGCCGCTGGCCTTGGCCGTGAAATTCGTAAGGGCCGCGAAGCGGTTCCTGTAGTGGGTAAAGTTGTTGGCGCATTCGTGGTTGCCGGGTGACACCATGTAGGGCCGAGTCGCGGCGATGGGCTCCACCGCGAGCAAGAATTCGCTGCCGACGGCACCGATCTTACCAAAGCCTCCGTCCCAGTCCATGTCATAGGCAATGTCACCGGCATGGATGACCCAGTCGTATGCGCCCGTGTACGCACCTGCGATGAGCGCGGGCAGCGACTCACTGTTAAAGTAGCCAAAGTCCGCAAAAATGGCGACCCGCTGGGGAGGCGACGTGGGTGACGTATCGGGCATTACGAAGGAGTACATCTCAGACCATGAAACGTGCTGGATGGCGGGTGAACCTGCAGTGTAGTAATACGTTGTGCCCGCCTTCAGTCCGGTGAGCTTCACCTGGCTTTGCCACTGAAGCGCGCCGGCGAAGTAATAACAGCTGCTGGCGGGCACAAACATGTTCAGCGCCGCGGGCGACGTGCCAAACGCCACACCCGTCGAGGTGCAATTCACGTCCGCGTCCGTGGCAAAGTCTACGGCGATGGAGTCCGGCTCGCCACCGAAGGCCAGATGGATTTGCTGGGGCTGAAAGCGCGCGCTGATCCCCACCGCGGAGGCCAAGAGCACGAGGCGGGACAACGACATGACAGTGTCGCCTCCGCCGACGGCAGCAGCCGACGGCGAGCAACATGTGTGAAACTTTGCGTTCACGAAACCGTAAAACTCCGGGGGCGCCGGGACAAACCCATCCCATCAATACAAATCCCCCCTCAGCAGCAGTTTACGGTGAGTTCCAACAGCGCGTCCCTGGTGTGGCATCACGTGTGGGAACAGCAAGATCGAGCCTTCAACCGGGACAAACGACTGCAAGACGCGCGGGTCCTCGCCTTCAAGGCAGTCCTTCGGCAAGCGGTCGAGAAAGACAGTCTCGCCCCCCTCGCCCTCTGGCACGCCCAGGAGATAGAGGAGGAACGTGGTGGTCGAGATGCGACCAGTCTCCTTACAGCAGTGTGCTTCGTCAAGATGCGGCGCGATGAAGCCGCCGAGAGGATAATCATAGAATCGCATGTCGGACACACAGCCACGGAAGCCAAGCTCCTCGGGCAGTGCCGCAAGGATGCGCTCGCCCAGTGACCGGTCACGCACAAATGTGCGCTTGGCGTAAAATTTGCCCGCATGCACCTGCTCGGGTGGGGTCGAGTGTAGCGCTTCACGCACCGCGGCCATCAACGCAGCGTCCATGAGGCCGTGCAGGTACACGGGCCCCGTGACTGCAACCGAAGACTCCGGCGGTTTGCACAGCGGGTTGCCAGCGTCTCCCAATATTCTCATGATCGTCGCGCGAGTGCAGTGGCTCACCTTGGACCCTGCCTGCGCTTTGCACCAGGCAGTCTCGCCACGATGGCAAACGGTCTCGACCTGAGCAAAGTTACAGCAGGCGGATGCGGGACGATCGGCACCACGTGGTCCTCAGGGTAGGTGCTGTTGCGCTCAGCACCAGATGCGGCCAGGGCGGTGTATAGTCAAGCCTCACCTTAGCACCCGCCTCGATCAAGGCTTGAACAACCGCTGGCATCCCCAAAAGTGCAGCGAGCATCAGCGCGGTGAGCCCAGCTGTTGCGCTCTGATGGTTGACGGCGGTGCCATCGCTGGCAACCAGCCTGATAACCACATTGAGCGTCGCCGCGTGGTCACCACCATTCATGATTGCCAGCATGAGTGCCGTGCGGTCAAGAGTACTCGTGCTCAGCGGGCTGGCTCCGATGTCAAGGGCACATTGAACCAAGACTGGGTTGAGCGATGCTGCTGCCGAGCGCAGCAGCAGGTTCGCAGCACTTGTCGCGACACCTATTCTGGAACTCGTCATCCAGGATCGGCAGGAGGGCAAGGGGAGGTGGTTCGGTTTCTCTGATGGCCGGGTACTTTTTCGGCCTCGACTCGGAGATTTGGCGTTTGCCGGTGTGCCCGGCAAGCTTTCACGGCATGCATGAGACTCTACTTGCGTACACGGTGATCGGTGTTAACACCCACACGGACGGGATCTCAACTCGTCAGATTCACTGGGAGTCCTCCTGCGATGTGTCCTCGAGTTACATGTAATCGGGCACCACATTTTTCTCACGTTGTGTGGAAAGTTGCGAAGCCACTGGCTCACACTTTTGCGATCACATGGTGGTTGGCCACAAGTATCAAGTATTTGCGTGTAGCTTGTGGGAGGGTCGGATCGCCCCCAACAGCAACTTAGATAGTATCTGCACTCACTTCTTTTGCGTCTTTGAGCTCGGACGCTCACTTATAAGCGTTACGAAAAGTCCGCTATGATTTCATACACAGGGTGTCTGTGTGATCCGTGAGTCCCGTGTATTCCAGAGAGACCCACTTCCCCAAGTTTGATCCGTCCTTTGTAACGGAACGGGACAGGGACTGCAGGATGGGCATCAAAGGACTGTTCCCTTTCATCTCCGACGCGGCTCCGCTGGCCATCAAAGAAACCAAGCTCGAGGCCATGACGGGCCTCACGATTGCTATCGACGCATCCATGTGTCTATACCAGTTCCTCGTGGCCGTGCGCCAGGGAGAGGCGCAGTCGAATCTATCCAACGCCTCGGGCGAAGTCACCTCGCACATCCAGGGCTTCTTGAGCCGCACGCTCAAGCTGCTCGAGGCCGGAATCAAGCCCGTCTACGTTTTCGACGGCAAACCTCCCGAGCTCAAGTTACAGACGCTCGCCGGCCGCAAGGAGAAGAAAGACGAGGCGGACAGCGAGCTGGCGAGGGCACTAGCCAGTGGCGACCCCGAGGAGATTCGGAAGGCGGCGCATCGGACAGCGCGTGCGACGCCGCAGATGAATGCCGACTGCCAGGAGCTGCTGCGTCTGCTCGGTTGCCCGGTGATACTTGCCCCCTCCGAGGCCGAGGCGACCTGCGCGGCACTGAACAAGTCGGGGCACGTGCACGCAGTCGCGACCGAGGACATGGACGCGCTCACCTTTGGCGCCGTCACGATGCTCAAGAACCTCTTCGACACCGAGTCGAGCCGCACGCAGACCAAGCGGCCGGTTTTCGAGATCAAGCTTGAGGCGCTGCTCGCGCAGCTCGACGTGTCAATGGACGTCTTCATCGACTTCTGCATCTTGTGCGGCTGCGACTACTGCGGCACCATCCGCGGCGTCGGCCCCACCACCGCTTTCAAGCTGCTCAAGACGCACGGCTCCATTGAGGCCGCCGCCGCAAGCCTCGGCGCTGCGAAGGCGGTCGACCTGCCTCCGTCGGATCAGTGGCGTATCGATGAGGTTCGCCTGACCTTCAAGCAGCCCGAGGTCGTTGACCCCGCGGCCGTCACGCTCAGCTGGGGCACGCCCGACTACGCCGGCCTCGCCACCTTCCTCGTCGGACGCCACTCGTTCAACGAGGCGCGCGTGGCCAAGGTCGTCGAGCGGCTCAAAGCGCTCAGCCGCTCGGGACAGCAGATGCGCATCGATAGCTTCTTCAAGGCCCGAGAAGCAAAGACCGTGCCGAGCTCAGCGATCTTTGACGCCTTCGCGAAAAAGTCCAAGGCCGGCGCTTCAGGGAGCAGCAGCAGCGGCGGCGGCGCTGCTGGCAAGCGCAAGGCTCCAGCCGTTAGCATCAGCGGCAAAGCTTCGGCTGCTGCTCCGTCCAAGAAGCAAAAGTAAACCACATGAAGCGAAACCACGAATCAAGCCCGTAATCACAACCTGCCGTGTAGTCAGAAACAACTCAAACGATAAGACCCGTTCCACGGTGTGAAATTCACAGTCCACTTGAACTACGGAAGTTTCCACGAAGCAGACCGGAAGTGCCCCACTCCGACAAGCCATGGCTGCGCTAGTGCTCACCGCGCTGATGAGCGCCCTCGCTCCTCCTACGGTGGTGGTCGCTGGAGCTACAGGTCGCGTTGGCCGCCTCGTCGTGCAGCGCCTGTTACAGAGGGAAGGCACCGCCACTACTGTGCGCGCAGTGGTTCGCGACGGAGCGAAAGCACTGGAGGTTTTGCCTCGAGATGGCCGCATCGAGCTAGTCTTCTGCGACCTCGCCAGCGACGACTGCGCGGCGGCGATCAAACGCATGTCTGAGGGCGCAGATGCCGTCATTTGGTGCGCATCGGGCTTCAAGCCTGATGGTACGCTTATCGACATCGACGGTGTGACCGAGTTTGCCAAGGCCTTCGACAATGGCAACGCCAGTGGCAACGCGCCCAAAGTTGTGCTGTGTTCGAGCGCGGGCGTGTCCCGGCCACAATGGAGTGAGGAGAAGAAGAAGAAGCTCGTCGGCGCCGCCGACATCCCGATCATCCGGCTCAATCCGGGAGCGATTCTCGACAAGAAGATGGTGGCTGAGGCGAAGCTGCGCGAGGGCGGTGCACCGTACTGCATCGTGCGGCCGACGGGACTGAAGGACACCTGGCCGGCGGGCCGCCCGATCCTCTCGCAGGGCGACGTCGCTGTCGGCCGCACCAACCCTGACGACCTGGCCGAGGTGCTCGTAAGCTGCCTCGAGGAGCCCCATGCAGCAGGCAAGACGTTTGAGATGTTCACGATGACGGGCTACCCGGCCGGCGCGCTCGGCACGGCGCTGGAGGCGCTCGCATCTGACAAGGCGCCCCCGTCCGAGGCGGCCGTTGAAGCCTCGTACCGTGTGCTTCAGCAGATGCTTCCCGGCGAGCAGCAGGACGCGACGAAACTTGAAATGGGGCGCACATACGAGGAGGTGGACGCGGGCAAGGTGGGCCGGGAGCGCGGCGCGGCGCCAACGGAGCGCGAGCTCTCAGTGGCGCAGGGCGCTCTCACATCGATGGGCGGCGTCCCTGCCACTCCCATGCGGGGATTCCTGCGTCGCCTCTTCCGCCGAAGCTCAAGCTGAGAGCTTTGCGAGAGCGAGCGCGGGAGAACGTAACGCTCTGACTTGTGTTGACCGAGGGGCGCGGAGCCGTCCTCTGAGACGGTGTAGTGAGCGCGGGGCGGGGACCGCGACGAAATTGACTTTGACTGACTACAGAGGCTGCTTTCATGTGCAATTTACAAACAGAGATATTTCGTTTTGCGTTTCGGCGGGGCCCTTCCACAGAACATGCCACAAAAGCGGCCGCGATCAGTCGCCTCCGAGCGCGATGTCCTTGTCGGCCTCCAAGCCGCTTTATAGTACGCTCGACATCAGCGGCCAGGTTGCGTTGATTACGGGTGCCAGCGCTGGCATCGGCGAGGCCTGCGCGTGGCGCTTTGCGGAGGCGGGCGCGGTGCTCGTCCTCATCGGTCGCCGCACTGAGCGCCTTGCCACACTATCGGCTGCGCTCAAGGAGGCCTACCCGTCGATCGTGGAGCCGCACTGCGTGACGCTCGACGTGCAGGATGTGGCCGCAATCGAGGCGCTGCCCGCGCAGTTGCCGCCTGCGTACGCAAACGTCAACATCCTTGTCAACAATGCCGGCCTCGCACTGGGGGTTGCCGGTGCCGCAGACAACAAAATGAGTGACGTGGCGCAGATGATATCGACGAACGTCACTGGGCTGATCGCCTTCTGTTCTGCTTTCCTGCCTGGAATGCGTGCGCGCGGGAGTGGCCACCTCATCAACATCGGCAGCATCGCCGGGCACGAGGCCTATGCAGGAGGCAGTGTGTACTGCGCGACGAAGTACGCTGTAAACGCGTTCACGATGGCTGCGCGGCACGATCTAGTGGGCACCCCGATCCGCGTCACCGCCATCAGCCCTGGCATGGTGAAGACCGATTTCTCGGTAGTGCGCTTCGGCGGCGACCAAGCGACGGCCGACAAGGTGTATGAGGACATCGAGCCGCTCGTCGCTGCCGACATTGCGGACAATGTCATGTACGCCGCGACGCGCCCCAAGCACGTCCAGATCGCCGACCTCATCGTGCTTGCGACCAACCAAGCGGCTGCTAAGGTCGTCGCTCGCGTCGGCCCGAGCCTCGGCGCGCCGTCCCTGCAGTGAGACCCTCCATACTGTGTATCGGATGGATCTTCAAGATGTGTGGAGCTCTGTGGAACATCTGACCAGTGTCGGCGGCGGCGGTATGAAGGTTCATAAGCGTGAGTCGTCGGTATTTGATTTGGTTGCCGAGTATTCGTGTCATCACAGACCTTCCAATTTAAGCCAAAGAATTTTGCCAAAAGTTCGTCAATTGATTGGCCTTTTCTGCGAGACGCCAACGGAGAATCGCTGTGCGGAAGGGTCTCGTGACGGACCGTCTCAGAGAATGCGGGACACATTGCATGAGTTGCCCCTGGATGCGAGCAAGCGCGGTACGAAGCGATGTGCTATGGGCGTCCCGACCAGCTTGGGGGTGGGGACCATGGCAACTCACACGCAGGTGCAGGGCGGGCCTGCAGTGGAACGGCAAGACCAAGGCGCTGAGGCGCTCCACGTACTCGCATCGGCGATCGACATCATGAACGTACCGTTGGCCACCAACTGGTCGGGTCAGAAGAAGGGTCGGTGGTGTGGTGGCTCCGTGCCGATGGTAGTCAATGAGCACGTCCAGATCGCTACGTACCGAGTTGTTTCGCGCAGCTCCGCACCTGCCTCAGCACCTGACGATGCCGCTGCAGTCCCTGCCGCTGCTAGCATGCGATCAGAGCCCCATCTCGGGATTCGACTGCCGCCGGACCTGGCGACAGCTGCCGCCGGATCCCGAGATGGGGCCGTTAGAAAATCGGTTGCAGCTGCCGCCGCTTTGGCTGACAAGTTGACCGCGGAGGCATCGCTGCCTGCTACTGCCAGCACCAAAAACGCCGCTGAATGGACACTGCTCCCCAATGTCAAGATGGAAGCCATCAGTGCATCTGAAGAGCTCCCCCGGCCGTGCGCGACCTGCCGTGCGGCCAAGGTCCTCTGCGACCGTGAGCAACCATGCTCGCGCTGCCGCCGGTTTGGGATCGCCCATAAGTGCCTGCCTCCGCCCGTCGTGAAGCGCGGCCGTCCTTCACACCTCTCGCGCCTGCTCCAGCTGCGTAACCACGGCGCTCCGGCTCCGGAAGATCTCTCGCCGATCTCACCAACGCAGGAGACTGCGGGCGCCGCGTGCACCGCGGCATCGGCTGTCGTTGCCACGGCCTTGCCGCTGCCAGCGCCTTCGGCCGTCGCGCACGTCCGAGTCACCGCGGCGGCTGCCACCACCGCGGCGGCTGCCACGGCGGTGGCCGCTGAGGGAACTTCAGCCGCCGCGAACGCCGCCTCCGGAGAGCATGGCGAACGATCTCCTCGCATGAGATCGCCAGAGCATGACGAACGATCACCCGCTCTCCTCGCAGCGCCCGCGCCGGCGCGGAGCAAAGACGAGCACACGCGCTTCTTGCACGAGCCCGAGATGTTTGGCAAGGGATGGAGCGCTCCTCACGCGCACGCCCGTGCACTCACGCGCCCACCCGTGCAGGTCGCCTCGCATGCCCACAATTACTGGATGCAGATGCAGGGGCATCAGACGCCGGTGATGATGGCGGCACCCGCGCTGCCGCTACCTTCGCATCCAACCACTCCGGCGCCGGGGCCCGCGTGGCAGTGGCACGTTGCCAAGGCCGTCGATCAGCCTGCCAAGCAGCCCCAGGATCTGGCGGAAAACTTACCGGCGCAGATGCTGCTGGGCGCGCGGGCGCCGTCGCGGGCACCGCCAGCGCCGGGGCAAGCGCTGCACGTGATGGTCCCATCGTGGCCTCAAGCATACCACCCGAGCGCCGTCGCCTCCACCAGCGCCGGCTCGACCCGCGGCGGTCCGGGCGGCGGTCCGGTGGCGTTCGGCGTGGCGGCGGGGGTGCCGTCCATGATGCGTGCCGTCCATGATGCTGTCGACTCGCACTTGCTCGACTCGCACTTGCTCGACTCGCACGTGCACATGGGCTCGGCGCACGTGATCTCACGCGTGCATCCGTACTCGTCTTCGACGGCGGACGTCCAGATGCCTTTCGGTCCACCCATCGAGCTGCACGACGCTCAGCACGACGCGACGCTGCAGATGGGGCGCTCCCTCGATGCGCTGCGCTCGCAGCTGCTCCAGCTCGGTGTGCAGCCATGCGCATGATCCATTCACCCACATGTTTACTAGTATCACCTCCCAAACGTAGAAGACGCAGCGCACACGGGTTGGCAGCTACCTGATTGCTTTGGCCGAGGGCGATCCGGCGTGGCAGCCACACGGCTCACGGGGTGGATGGGGGACCCTGGGCGTGCTGTGCGTGCTGGGGTGGAGCTGGGGAATCCAATCCGCGGGAAAGGCTAGACCAGTAGTACGCCGAAGATGTCGTACGCCGATGTCGTACGCATGTTAGCATTATATAGATTATTACCCGGCGCCTCTAGCCGGACCCTTCAAACGTTCTGCCAAACAGGTGTAAGGGTTCAAGCCTGTTGGGCCCTGATAATTAAGCCGATGCGCTATAATGTATAAAAGGTCCTTGATAGAAAACTATAAATAATTTAATTATTATTTATAAAGCATCCTAGCATGAGGATGAGCCATGACGAAAGGCGAGCGCTACCGCGACGACCGTCCCGCGCCGCGATACCCGATCATACCAGACGCCCACCCCGGCGGAGTGAGTGCGGGGCAGCGCCCAGCGGGCGGACCGGCGGGAGACCCCACCCCGGCAACCGTGGTCTACGGGCATGTCTACGGGCCGGTGCGCGGCGCGCTGGGCCCGGGCCTGCGCCCCGCGGCGGGCGGGCCGCGTGTTACGCGCGGCCCCGCCGCGCCGCCCGCCGCGCGCCGGGCGCGCCGCGTTACGCGCGGCCCCGCCGCGCCGCCCGCCGGCGCCGCGCGCCGGTCCGCGCCTCCGCGGCCGCCCCTCTAAGTGTAGTAGCCTGGTACTACAGCTGTGACGCGTGAGCGGGCAGCTGCTACCTTATACGACAACGAGGAAATACCTCAAACTTCTGCCTCTGCTATCTAACTAAAACTACACCCAGCTCCAACTTGTACAAGTACGCGTAATAACTGCGCGGGGGGGCTGTGTGTCGCCCAACACACCCGGGTGCGGCGGGTGTGTCTCTCCAAGCCGGCCGCCAAGGGCGGTCGAGATTCACCACCGCGCGGCCGAGGGGCGGAGGAGCGCCGCCGAGGGCTGGTCTGAGCGATCGCCGGCATGGTCGCCCACATCCGACATGCTGTCCGCGTCACGCTGGCTCTCGAGCTCAGAGGGCGGCGTGAGGGGCTCTGGCTTGTGGCCGGGCGAGGTGCGCTTCCTCCTCCACTGATGGAAGACCTCCGCCCCGAGCGAGAGGAAGACGATGGCGATGCCACAGCCCATCATCAGATTGATCGGATGCGCGAAGAAGAGGATCGAGAGCACGACTGAGAGGAACTGGCGCACGGTCTGAATGGTCGCGAACACAACTGGTCCGAACCGTTTGATGGTGTAGAAGATGAAGAGCTGGCCGACAGCGGAGCAGATGGCCATGGTGACGATATGGAGCACGCACGAGGGGTTGGCCACGAGGAAGGCGTACACCGTCACCCCCTCGAGCGTGAGCACCAGCCCAAGAGCTGTGAACGCCGAGGAGAAGAGGTTGGCGTAGAGCATCATCGCTGTCGAGGAGACCTTGTACTCCTTGAAGACAGCCGACTGCCAGTTGGAGGTAAATGAGTCACACACCATGTACACGGTGATAAGGATGATGCCCCAAAGCTCGGTGTTCTTCACCGGTGCGTCGTTTGTCTCAAACAGCTTAAACATGGCTGCGCCCGCCGTGACGCCCATTGCCACCACGTACTCGAAGCAGGCGTGCACGCGGCGCGACACGACGTAGCCCATGAGCATGGTGGGTACCATCTTGCACGACTTGGCGAGCACCTGTGTCGGGAACGAGACGAACTTGAGCGCCTCGTACTGGCACACCGAGGACATGATGTTCGACACTGACGAGTACGAGAACTTGTACAGCGGCGCGCCATTGGCGCAGCGCACCACGGGCTCACCTGTGTAGCACATCATCGCCCAGGCCGCGAAGAGTGCGAGGATGCGATTGGCGAAGACGAGGAACTTGCTGCTGCGAAAGAGCTCCCCGGTCTCGTACGGCTTCGTCATGATGCGCTCCTGCATCAGACCCCAGAGCAGGTAGCTCACCTGGATGCCGACCGAGCACACGGTCAGCCGCATCGCGGACGCGGCAAAGCTTTCGGGTCTTGACTCGTCAGCATCGAAAGCTCCGCCTCCCTTCCGCTTGATATCTTCGTCACCGACGACGCAGGCGTGCACCAGCCGCGACAGCCTGTCGCGGTCACGTCTGAAGTCAGGTGACTTGACCATCTGGAAGGAGATCAGGACAAACAAGTAGAAGCTCCCAAAGGAGACAGTGTAGGTGAAGAGCTGTTCGTGGGCCATGATGAGTGCATGTACCGAGGAGAGAAACCCCTTCACCATTGAACGCGACACACTTTTCGCTCGGGTGGCCGTCGTGGGCACATCGGCGGCGGAAAAATCGCAAGACAGTCGCGCAATTCCCCCAAAGTACGTTGCAAAGAACGTGAGACGCGTGTGTTCTATCCGTATTTCACACTCTCTTTTTCGAAAACCCTTAAATCTGTGAATAGCTTCTTCAGCATGGCGGACCACTGTCATGACGTACCACCTCCGCCACCTCCAGACGAGCTGCCACCGCCGCCACCCGAGGAAGATGCTGCACCACCACCACCACCATCTGATGCGGGCGACACTGCCGCTGCCTATCAGTATCAGACACCGGATGAGTACGCTGCAGCATGTGCCGCCTACCTCCAGGCCTGTAAGGATGCCGGGTACGACGTCGCGCACTTGACGCCGCCGCCGCCGCAGCAGCAGCAGCAGCCGGCCACACGGCCTGCATGGCTCCAGGAGCTGACTGAGGACAGCAGCGGCCGCGGGCGGCGCTCACGCTCGCCCTCGCCGGAGCGCGGCGGCCCCGTGGCACCGCAGCGCCACAATGGCGGTCGTGAGCGGGACGACCGCCGTGGTTATGCGCAGCCCGAGGCGTCCTGGCGGCCGCCAATTAGTTTGGCCCAGGGTCGTACTGCTCCACGATACGGCTCCACCGGTCCGGGCATGCCGCCGCCAGGCCCTCGGCAGGGGCTCTTCTTACAGCGCTGCCCACTCTTTCAGGGCGGGAAGGGCAAGTGCAAGCGAGGCCAGCGCTGCCAGTTTGCACACGGAGACGCAGAGCTCGCGCCAAAGGAGGTGCGCCAAAGAATACGGCAAGAGGCTGAGGCGCGGAAGCAACAGTGGCAGCAGGTGACCGACGGCGTGGGTGACGTGGATGCAGATGCGCCTGGCGCGTCGCGCCAGCGCGAGATAGGCGATTTCGAAGGCGACGACCCCGCCTATGTCGAGTACGAAGCCCTCGCGGCTGCCGCCGCGTCAGGAGCGCCGTCGTCAAACACCACGGCTTCGTGTGGCGGCGTTACCAGCGGCGGCGGTGGCGGTGGCGGCGGCGGCGGCGGCGGCGGCGGCGGCGGCGGCGGCGGCGGCGTAGACGGAGGCGGCCCTCTCGAGCCCATGATGAGGCGCCAAGATGGTACGCCTCTCGACTTCTCATCGCGGGCCTCCAAGCAGGAGGCCCTCCGACAGCATAAGATTGAGGAGGCCTACAATGTGACTCAGGCTATGTGGGGTCTGCCGGCGACCGGCAGCGGTGCGGCAGAAGATCGTCAGCCCGTCCGCTTGGCGCCGCGCGGCCGTGGCCGTCACATGGTGAGGCCTGCGTGGTTGACGCGTATGGAGAGCGCATCAGCCACAACGCAGTAAAGAATGTAGGTCAACACTGCACTTCGGGTCGTTAGCTCTCTCGTGCCGTCGGGGAGGGGGAACGGCCGCGGTCGGCTCTATGTGGGCTCTATCATTGTTGACCGAGCGCAACCGTGACGGCACCGGCGCGGCGGTCCGGTGTGCGCCCGTGTGGCGGGTCCCGTGCGAGGTCGACGCAAAGGCCGCTGCGCCGAACGGTGGTGTGGGCTAAAGTACGCACAGGCTTGTCCGAACTTATTTAAGAACTTTTGCTACGCACGGCCGCGGGCCGAGACGCCGACGCGTTCCGACGGATCCACGTTCACGGTTTCCGGCTCGGCGGCGAAGCACGGCCACCACTACCCACTTCTCGTTGTTTGCATGTTCCCTGCAAGCACGGGCCGGCGACGCCCTCCTGATCAACTTGAGCGATCCTTGTGGGTTGCTGCTGGCGGCGCTAGGCCGAGGAGGCGAGCAAGAGCGAGCCGAAACTGCTGCCCGATTGTTTGGAGCATGACAATCGGCACCCGGAGGACGGCACGAAACAGCCCTAGGCTCACGGTGCTGAAAATGATGGCTTCCACGTGGCTGGGTGCAAGAGCTTGCCACTTCTCACCGAAGACGTGCAAGCGTCGGGTTGGGTTTCCACCTGCGTCCACAAACACACCACCAGTGTGGGCCCACTTCAAGACGCCAGACATGCTGTACACGGCTCGCCCAGACGCCTCGCCTCCAGTCGATAACAGTCGCCTCGCCTCCAGTGCACTTCGGAAGCCCACTGTGCAAAATGTCACCAGCGGGACGTCGTCTGGTAGTGGCCGCGGCAGTTTGCTGAGCGGCAGTGCTCCCGGGATGGTTGAGATGGCCCTTTCTGCGTCACTGCGCACGTCGACCAGCAACACCGGCCCATCGGACTGCATTTGCCGAAGCGTCTCTGGCTCAATGTGTGCCACGTCCGGAAATTTCGCACGATGCGATGCAACCTCCGCGTCGCAGGCCGCGAGCCTCTCAGCGTCTGTGGGCATCTCGCGACGTTTGTCGCGCCCTGGTGCGTCGACTTGAGGTGTGAACAACACTGTATGTACGCCGGTCCGGTGTCTTGGGTGCCGAATTAAACCATTGGCTGTGAACAAGCGCTGCTTCTTTAAACAGCTCGACGCGGGCCGACAAGCCGCGCTACATCGGTGAGTATAAAGCTGCGTGAATGGGCTGTTAACAACTCCCGGCCCGCCGATGCCCGTGGCCGTGTGGTGCCGGCCGCCGACCGGCACCACCATCTCAAATATCGAGCACCTCCTCCTCCTCGGTGAGCCCGAGAGCCTCCTTGACGTCGTCGTCAACCTCGCTCAGATGCATGGCGCCGTAGCTGATGAGCATCGGGCGCAGCTCGGGCTGCTGCTCGATAATCTCGAGCAGCTGCGGCGCGGGCAGCGCGAGCATCACTGGGAGCGAGTGAGGCATGCCCTGCTGGCAGCACTTGACGAAGCCCGTCCAGAGCCGCGGCGAGGTCCAGATCTGGCGTGAGATGAGGTGGTGCAGCAGGCCCATGGTGAACTGCGCGAGGAGCGGGTGGTAGAGGAGCGCCTGGATCGTCGTGCGCATGAAGATGAGCGGCAGCGGATCCAGATGCACGATGAGCTGCAGCGCGTCCGCCACCACCTGCATCGTGAACACCGACTTTTCTGCAAGGCAAGCCTGCACGCCGTCGATGAGCTGCTTGAGGCTGACGCCTGCAGACCCATCCGAGGGCAGCTGGTGCAGCAGCAGCAACAGGTGCGCCGGCGGCAACGGCGGCGGCTTCGCATGCATGAGCGCCGCGAGCGCCGCAGACGCCGTCTCCGGTGCCATGCCGAGCAGCCGCGGCAGGACGCTCTCGACGAGCGGGCGTGGAGCAAACGGTAGGAGCGGCACTGCATACCGGCCATCGCGCAGCTCGGTGCAGCAGAGCTCAAGCGTGCCCTCGACGAGCGCCGCGGGCGGTGCAGGCGGTGCGGGCGGCGAACCGGTAGGCGAGCCGGCGGCCACGGCCGTGAGTAGAGCGAGGATCAGCGGCGCACTTGGGTCAAGGGGCCGTATCTCACGCATCGCTCTCACAAGGAGGGACGCCAACTCGACAGGGTCGATGTGCGGCACGAGCAGGGGCGCGTTCCGCACCAGCACCGCCTGCGCGCCGGCCGAGGCGCCGCCAAAGTGCGCGAGCAGAGGCCACAGCCGTGCGGGCTCCTTGGCAACCACTGCGAGGTAGAGCTGCACATGCGCTGTGAGGATGTCCTCGTTCTCCTCGCCCTCCTGATGGCTCTTGATGGCCCACGAGTCTTCGGCCAGCTCGCCGTCCGATGACACGTCCATCCCGTCGCCGACGCAGCTGGCCGTCGGATGGGCGGCGGTGGACGCGCCCACGAGGCGGCGCAGCTGCGCCTCGGCAAAGCCGCCAATCAACGAAGCGAAGCGAGGTAAAGGGAGCAGCTGAGCCGTCACGATCTTGACCGCGTGTGCGCGCCTCTCAGCCTCCCCAACCGACTCCCCAGCCGAGGTCGCCACTTGAAGCAGCGCGCGCAGGCACGCCGGCCCGAGCGCGTCGCGCTGCGTCGCCAGCTCGCGGTAGGCCGCGAGCCCCGGTCGCCACATCTCCTCCCCCTCGAGCTCAATGAGCTTTGAAAGCCACTCGGACATGAGCTTGGGTACATCCAAGAGCACCTGGACGGCGGCGCGTGCATTGGGCGGCAGGGCACGGCGCAGCCGCGGCAGCAGCGACATGGCGAGCACATCGTACCGGCTGGGCGTCGCCGTCTCCCCCGCTTTCGCGGCGCCGCCTTGAGCACCGCCCACCTCCGTCGCGCCACCCCCATGCTCGGCGAATTCTGCATGCAACCAGGCGAGAGCCACCGGTAGGCGCTCCATTGGCGCCGCGAGCACGTGGGCAGCGAGTGCGTGACAGTAAGGGCCATCGGCGCGCTGCTTGGCCGCGAGTCGTCCGAGGAGGAGTGCGCGCACCTGTGGGGAGAGGAGGGCGCCGTGGTGAGCACTTGCATGCAGCCGCGCGTCGTCCGAGGAGGAGTGCGCGCACCTCGGCCAGCCCTCTCGCCGCGAGTTGTGCTTCCCTATCGTCGGCGATCAGGCTCGCCAGGGCCGCCTCCGCCAGCGACACGCACGCCGCTGCGTCCATCTTTATGGGAGCGTTGAGCTTCATGGGCTTGCGCTCGAGCGCCGTACCGGTACCAGCCGGCGGCGGCGGCGGCGGCGGCGGGCGCGGCGGCAGCCACGGCATGGAGGCGATCACGAGCTGCGCCACGAGATGCGGCCCGAGCCGAGAGAGGAGAGCTTCGAGCTCCGCGGGGGGCAGCAGCGGCGGGCGCGGCGGCATCCCCAGGCGCGCCGAGGCGGCAGTGCTGCCTCCACTGCTCGTCGTCGTCGTCGTCGCGAGCGCCGCCGTGGGCGCCCCCTCAGTCTTAACGCGCTTCGGACCTGCTGCGAACGCGCTGTCGCCTCCCTCGGTGCCATCGGCAGTGGCACGCTTGGTACTCCCGCTGCCGTCAGCGGCGCCCGATACGGCGCCCGATACGGCGCCCGATACGGCGCCCGATACGGCGCCCGATACGGCGCCCGATACGGCGCTCTCGGACGCGCCTCGCTCGCCCCCCCCGAGCAGCGGGGGGGGCTCGGTGCCCATCAGCTTGTACAGATGCTTGAGCTGCTCGTTCGCGCCGAGGTGGCGCAGCGCCGTCGCGAGCTCCTCCTCAACAGCACGGTCCTCACGTGCGCGCGTCGTCTTGAGCAGAGTCAGTAGCGCCGCCCGTAGAGATTGCTGTGCGTTGGCGACCTGATGGGACGGAAGCGCGGCGAGCGAGGCAGCGCGCTCGAGCAGAGCGCGCGACAGCGCCGCGAGCGTGCGGCTCAGCCGTTGCAGCAGCACCCGACGTTGCCGGGCAAGCGCCGCGATCGACGTGAGCAGCACCAGCAGAACTGTCGCTGAGGGCGGCGCTAAGAGCGTCGTCTCGAGCAAAGTGAGGGTAGCCTCGCCTTCGGCCTCGAGTGCCGCGCGCTCGAGCAGCGGATGGGGTGGGCGCTGGCCGAGCTCGCTCTCCTCGCTTGCCGTGATAGCAGCGGCGCCCTCACTACCTGTTTCGCCGCCGCCTTCGTTGCCGCCCTCGCCGCTGCTCTCGCCGCCGCTCGTGCCGCCCTCGCCCACGTGTACGCCTCGATTGGCACCATTGCCATCCTCGAGCGCGGCTGCAGCAGGCAGCGCCGACAGGCGCCATCCGCTGCCGCCACTGGTCACATCGGCGCCAGGCGGCCCCTCCGCTGACTCCGTGCCCTCATCCTCAGGCTCGTCCGTGTAGGCGAGCACCAACGCCTCACATGCCTTGACGGCGGCAGTGCGCACCGAATCGGCGGCGCTCGCGGCGTTGAGGAGCGTGCCCGCTGTCTCGCGCAGCTTGCGGAGGTGCCCCCAGGTGGGCTCGAGTGCCTTGGCAGCAGCCTCATCCTTCTCAGCAAGCAGCAGTACAAGCGTCGGTCGGAGGAGCGACGTCGCAGCTGCCAGGGCGCGCTTAAGCGTGGGCGCACTCTCGTCGCTAAGCCTGGTGAGCAGCGCCGGGAGCAGCTCGGGAATGGTCGACGGGCATGAGCGCCCTGCATCCTCCACAAGAGCCAGCGCCATCCGGCGCACATCAGCGGCAGGGTCCTCAAGCAAGCGGAGCAACAGAGGCACTGCCGGTCGTACGACCTCCGGTGGTGCCTGCAGCAGCTTCACTTGGCCAAGCGCATGGCGCCGCGCTGGTTCGTCGAGCAGAGCGTCCGCCGCCGACGCGAGGAGGGAACCGATGATATCGGCAGTCGACATCGAGCGACGCCAGCAGCGTGTGAGTGACGATCACGACTCAGGACTGCGACCGCAATCGGCGAAGTCATTCACACACACCATCACGCTCGATAACCGCCTTCACACCGCAATCACACCGCCCCTCTTGCGCCCCTCCTATCTTATTGTGATTTGTGAATGCGACTGTGCGTTTGGGGACGCCTCCGGGGACATCCGCGGCGTTTCCATGGCTCGGTGTCGCAGCGGGCAGCGTTCTCTTTCACAGGACAGAGCAAACACCGCCGCACCACTGACCACTCTCACGCAATTGCTCTCACGTTGACGTTAGCATGCTTATTGACGGGTTAGCTTGTGCCACCTACACGGTGTACATCATCATTAGCCGCCGGCGAGAGCCTCGGAGAGGCATTGTATGTCCTCATGTGCTGATGCTCACTCCTCACACCAACAGGGTTGTAGCATTGTACATGGATACATGGCTTGTATCCGCTGTCGATCGTCGCTGGCATCCGCTGCAGGCGGCACGCGGCAGCTTCATCGAGCGGAGCGCAGTGCACACTGGCACATACCCCTCATCCCGCCGACTTGGGCGGACTGGGCAGCCACAACCCCGGCGGGTGGGGCGCAACACCCGTATGCCCTCGATGCACAGCCTACGGCACTGCTGCTGGCGGGTGCACGCCGGGTGCGTCCATGAAGGGCGTTGGGTTGACGGGGGTCACGCTGTGCAGCATCGTCGGCCGACCCTGTGGCAGCCCCCGGGCATTCGCCGCAGTCAGTAAGTGCGTAAATGCTGTCCCATAGAATTGGATCTGACCCGGCGGTGGCGGCCGCGACTGCGGTTGACCATGTGCGAGCGGCATTGCCATCGAGACGGTTGGAGTGTTCGTCAGTTGCGAGACCGGCACCGGCACCATCGGCGAGTCCATCTGCGCCCCCATCGCCCCGAACGGGTGATCCCTGCCCGGGCCATTGCTCACAGTCATGTAGCCGAGGGGCGGTTGGGAGGACGGACCGGGCACAAAAGAGCCACCGGCCGCGTGTGCGGCTTGCTGCGCGGCGTATTGAGCAGCTTGCACCGAAGCCGCATGCTGCGGGTGCTGCTGTAGCAGCTGCGAGTAGTACTGCATGCCAGCGTACCCTGGCATGGGCACCGCGGGCAGTGGCGTCCCGCCCTTTGATGGCGGCGCCGCCGCCCCCACCATCACCGAGGCTGTTGCCGCAGCCACGGCGGCCGCGACAGCCGCTGTCGCATGGTCCACAGTCTCAGCTGCCGTCTCATTGACCGATCGAAGCTGCGATGGGCCAACCTGCGGCTGCAGGTAAGAGTTCTGAGGCGGAGTCACGATGGGGCCTTGCGCCTGCGGGAAGGCAGCGTACAGGTACTGGCCCAGGGGCGCTGCCACCATGGTCGCCCCCGGCGCAGGCATGTACTCCGTGGCAACTGGCACGCCACTGGACTGCGGGACGGCGAAGGAGCCCCCGCCATGCTGCAACGGCGGGAGCGAGACGAGCCGCGGGTGCGACGCACGGAACGAGGGCGGGTTCTGGCCCATCGCTTGCTGAAGCTGCTTCTGCTTCTGGCGCCGGTTTTGGAACCACACCTGTACGGTGCGAGGCTGCACGCCCAGCCGCTCGGCGAGCTGGACGCGCAGGAGTTGGAGCGGCATGGGATCCTGCTCGAAGACTTGCTCGAGTACGGCCACCTGGCGCCATGAGAAGCTCTGGCGCGTTCGGCGCGGCTTGGCTGGTGGCATCGTCCCATCTGGGGTTTCCCCCTTGTCACAATCGACATCCGCGTCATGGGCCTCCAGCGCGCCGCGCACGTGCGCGAGGACGGAGGCCGCGTGGGCCGTATCGGCGTCAGAGGAGGCGGGCGCACCATCTCCAGTCTCCTCCTCCTGCATGCCTGCAGCCTCCTTATCTCTCTTCTGTCGTGCGGCGCCCCTCCCGGCATACTTTACTCCAGCGAGGAAAGCAGCCGCGGAAGACTCGTCCGACGTCGACGGTTGAAAGACCAATTGACCCGGGTGCGGCTCTCGTCCCGCGTCGACGTCCATTACCGAAATAAGCTCGCCAACAATTCCGCCATCCAAGGCTGTGACCGCTCGCTCTCGGGAGGTGCTACTGCGCAGTATTATGAGATGCGTTTCCCTAATTGGAATAATCCTAATTAACAAAAACTCTTTCGAAAATGACGTGGACACGATTTGAGATGAATCAATCAATCGTTGTGAACACGTCATCAGAAAATTACACGCGGCCTCTTCGTGTGTATGGCCTTTTTCATAACCGTGGGCGGAGGGACGCCAAGGGGAACCGAAGAGCGAAGACGCGAAGATGCGCCTTCTTTTGGACGCTCTGGCCGCCTGGCGTCCTAAAATATGGCTTCTAGAATCTAGATAAGGCTGAGCGATTAAATGCGATTTAGCGCGGCCGGCCTTTGAGGCCGGCCCGGCGGCTCGAGTTTGGTTGTGGTGATGGGGTCCAGGGGTCCTCGAGCTAGTGGAAACTGCCTCCTTATTTACGCCGATTGTTGGGAGTTGGGTGACCATACTTGTACATGTAAATACTTCGTCGGGCGACAGGCATCGGAACAATCGTCACGCACTGACTTTCGCACCAAATGGCGACGCCGCCACCGCCGCCGCCCACCAACATGGTCGTGATGGTCACGGGAGGCTCGGGCCTCGTCGGCCAGGGCATCAAGGCCAACATCGACCGTGAGGCGAATGCGGCTGAGACATGGATCTTCCTCACGTCAAAGGACGGCGACTTGCGCGACAAGGAGCAGACAAGGGCCATCTTTGAGAAGCACAAGCCCACGCACGTCATCCACCTCGCAGCACGCGTCGGTGGCCTCTTCAGCAACATGAAGTACAGGGTCGAGTTTTGGAGGGAGAACGTCGCGATCAACGACAATGTGCTGCACCTCTCGCATGAGTACGCCGCGGCCCGCCGCACTCGATGCGACATGGCGACATGGCGCCAAGAAGCAGTTCCTTGCCACTGCCGCAGCCGCTTCGCTCGCCGAGCGCCCTCCACGCGGGCCACCACAGGCTGCGCGAGCCGGAGCAGCATTCTGAGACTCACGGTGACGACAAGCACTGCGCCCTGGCCGCAGGTACGGCGTCAAGAAGGTGGTTTCGTGTCTGTCGACGTGCATCTTTCCCGACAAGACGACCTACCCGATCGACGAGACGATGATCCATAATGGGCCACCGCACCACTCGAATGAGGGCTATGCGTACGCGAAGCGGATGATCGACGTCATCAACCGCTGCTATCACCTGCAGCACGGCTGCATGTTCACCTCGGTCGTGCCGACCAATATCTTTGGCCCGCACGACAACTTTAGCATCGAAGACGGGCACGTGCTGCCGGGGCTGATGCACAAATGCCTCCTGGCTAAGCAGAAGCAGGCTGCGGGGGAGGAGGCGTCCTTTGTCATCTGGGGCTCAGGCACGCCGCTGCGCCAATTCATCTTTTCAGAGGACCTCGGCGCGCTCATGGTATGGGCGTTACGGGAGTACGACTCGATTGAACCGATCATCCTATCGGTGCCTGAAGAGGCCGAGGTGCGCACGCCGTACACTCGGGCAGCCCACAGAGCCCGGGCGCAGGGGCGGCCTGTGACCTTGGCAGCTAGCAGACCAGCCCTCGCGTAGCCCTCGTGTAGCCTAGCAAGCCAGCCCTCGCGTGTGGCCTGCAGCCTTCGCGTGTAGCCTGCAGCCTTCGCGTGCGCTTGTGGAATCTTTGCTCCTCCTCTCCCCGGCACATCTGACGTGGACGCCGAGCGCTCACGTGCGGCAGGTGACGATCAAAGAGGCGGCGATGGCAGTCGTCGAGGGCATGGGGTACACTGGCAAGGTGACATTCGACACCAGCAAGGCCGACGGCCAGCATAAGAAGACGGCGTGCAACGACAAGCTCATGAAACTCAACCCAAACTTCAAGTTCACACCTTTCAGCGCGGCGGTTGCCAAGACGTGCGCATGGTTCGAGGCCAATTACGCGACCGCGCGGAAAGGCGG